>Ga0210388_10001009_pt1 | contig 22366 bp, 13 predicted proteins | sample IncBWC19OmetaG_FD_155485 | JGI IMG/M metagenome (GOLD analysis project Ga0210388, IMG submission 155485) | Forest soil microbial communities from Barre Woods Harvard Forest LTER site, Petersham, Massachusetts, United States - Inc-BW-C-19-O ...
CTTTCGAGCTTGCAATCGCTCGAGAAACCACGTCTTCTGCTCGGCGCCGAGAATCGTTTGGGCAGGCCGGTGCGCGCAAAAATTGGCGACATCGACTTGGCCGAACCGGATCGTGCTCGGAGGATGACCGCCGTCGTAATCGCGACCCGCATCCAGAATCTCCATCGCCTCTTGTGGAAGAAACTGCGGAAAGTCCTCCGTCGAAAGAGGCGCCGCCTCGGGCTGCACCGTCGGCTCCTGGGACCGGTAGCTCCTCTGGTCCGTCACGATCAATTCAACGTTTCGTCCCCACCGCAGCGCCCGATAGCCACGCAGACTATGGATTGCCGTCAGATTGTTTTGCTCCTGTCCAAGCCCGTGATCGTCGAACTGAGCAATCGGAGCATCGCTCACCGCCGGCGGATCGAACGTCGCCAACGATTTTCCGTTCGGCCTCGCCATCCTGGCCGGCTGATATTCGAAGAAGGCTTGATTCGCTGCCACCTTGCGAGTCTGCGCCGGCTTGGTTTTCCCGTCGAATTGCTGCAAAGACTGCCAGCCGAGCCAGCTAAATTCGTGGTTGTCCCACATGTTGACGAAAGGCCAGCGTGCGCGCGCGTCCTGCAAGTCAGGATCTTTCAAGTACGCTCGATAAACGGCGCGATAGTCTTCGACCGTGGTGGGCACGTGAAAATCGCGGATCTTTTCGCCGTGCGGATAACGGACCAGATCCCGGATCCGGCGATCGTACATCCCTTGAGGCCTATCCTCCGGGTACCAGACGATTTCATAAATAAAGTCGCCGAGGTGCAGCACAAAGCCGAGCTGATTTTCCGGAGACGCTCGTTCATCTTCGAAAATCATTCGCCGGTAGGCGTTCTGCGCGCCGTCATTGGCATTCTGGCAGCTGACAAACGCGAAGTGAACGGGCCGAGAATCGTTGATCGACGGAGCTGTGATTGTGCGCCCGATCCGACTGCCAAAACCTTCAGGATCGGTGAAGCGATACCAATAGACTCGCGCCGGCTTCAACCCACCAACCAGCACCCGGCAGGTCCAATCCGATGCCGCGGAAATCGGCGCCGATCCGGTCGCGACTACGCGATGAAAGGCATCGTCTTCCGCGACCTCAACGGTCAACTCCGCGTGCGAACGATCCCCCATCGGCGGCCGGCGAGTCCACAACAACACGCTCCTGCTATCGGGATCTCCCGATGCAACTCCTTCGGAGAAAAGATCACGGCGTTCGCGCCACGGACGCTGCGACTCTCTGGAGACCTGTCCGCCCCAAATTGCCGCGCAGCCAAGACTGCCCGCGAGTCCCATGAAAGAACGTCTGCTGATCGAAGACATCGAGATACGACCTAGCTTAACAAGCCAAAGCTGATCGCTCCTCCGGTTTTGCTAGCTTGAGAGAGCCATCATGATCTCACACCCGCAGGAAATGCCCATTAAGAGCCGCAGGAGCTTTTTGTGGGGCGGGGCCGTCGCGCCTTTAATCTCCGGAGTGAGCACATTGACTGCACAAACCAGCGCAGCCCCTTATCCGGACGGCAGGCCGACCGCGCACTTGCGTTTCGATGCGAAGGACTCGGGCCCTATCATTCGCCATGGACAAGGTCCGGCAATGTGCGACTATCTGGGGGCACGGGAAGCAATTTGCTTTCGATCTAAAGGTACGTATTATCTGCATTACGACGGCGCAGGGCCAACGGGATGGCGCGCTTGTCTAGCCGTCAGTCGCGATCTGAAGCGCTGGGACCTGAGAGGCCCTGTTCTCGACCTCGGCGCGCCGGGCCAGGATGACGCAGGCACGGCCAGTTCGCCGTGGACCGTGTTCGACGGCAAATCCTGGCACATGTTTTATGTCGGGTCGCGCACCACCAGCCCCCCGCCGAACCGCATTCCCGCAGTTCCATACTTCACCCTGGCGGCGAAGAGTCAGCGTCCAGAAGGCCCTTGGAACAAGCAACCAGAGGTCGTTCCGTTTCGAACGAAGCCCGGCGCCTATTACGCCGACACTGCGAGCCCGGGGCAAATCGTCAAGGATGGCGATGAATACCTGATGTTCTTCAGCGCGGCCGCCTACACCGGCGAATCCCGCCGTCTGCTGAGAACCGTATCGATCGCTCGGACTAAAAATCTGGATGCCGCCTGGGAAATCGATCTCCAACCCGCATTGCCGCCGGAGCATCAGATCGAGAACTCGGCCCTGTACTTCGAGCCATCTAATAAGACATGGTTCCTTTTCACGAACCATATCGGGCTGGACGCAGAGGGCGAATACACAGAGAGCATCTGGGTTTACTGGAGCCGGGACCTGAACCGCTGGAATCCTGGAGACCGGGCCGTCGTCCTGGACCGGACGAATTGTAACTGGAGCAAGCGATGTATCGGAATGCCCTCCGTGGTCCCCGTCGGGAGACGGTTGGCTCTGTTTTACGACGCTTCGACGACGGCCAGCGGGAACATGGGCCGCGATATCGGCCTGGCTTGGCTAAGCCTTCCGTTGAAGACGCCCCCGGCGGTTTAACGGATGTTGACGGTCACTGGATTTGCCGTCTGTCCGTCTACAGTCAGTACGACGTTGATCTCCCCGCTGCCGCTCAGACTCGCCGGCAGCGTGACATTTACCTGATCCAATCCCTCGAAGCTCGGTTGTGGGCCAGCGTATAGCACCGGCACATTCGTTCCACCGATGTTCGCTGTCACGTTCGCAAGCGAACTGCGGTTGCGAATTCCTGTGCCGTATAGGATTAGGTACACCGTCTGATTGGCGCTCAGTTGAATTGGCGTGGAAACGCATCCTGATGTGCTGCATTGAAAAACAGGAACCGATGTTTGCTGTGAGCTCCCCTGCACCGCGATCGCATCGGCCGCTGCTACTCCACGCCCGTCGCCGCTCATGCTGAACAGCGTCGGAGCCACGGGTTGAATGATCCCGAAGGTGGACGCGTTGGCAGTCGCGAATGTCGCAAGTCCCGTTGCCGAGCCGGAAGGAACAACGAAGTTGATCTGCGTCGGAGAGACGTACATCAAGGGCGCAACACGGGCCGCGCCGGTCGAATCCGTCACCGTGAGCGTAACCCCACCAAGGGACTGCGGGGGAGGCTGGATATTCGCGGGTTGCGTTATCGCCGACAAATTCGAGCCGAAAATGGAAGCAATCGATTCGGGTGTCACCGCCGCATTCGGAGCTGCCGCCGATTGTAGGGCGACCGGCGGAACAACACCGTAGTAGCGAGCCATCCAGTAGGGCAGGATGTAATCTACGCCGGCTGTCTCGATAATGCCGCTCCCTCCGCCGGCAAGCTGATAGGGACTCTCCTCCCACAAATATTCATCCGGAGGCCGGAGCGCTACCGGAATCGGCTGGCACGCCTGGCCACTGCATACAGGAACGACGCCATTCAGATTCACTGGATTGTCGCGGCTCGGCCTTTGGAGCCATTCGTTGAGGAGCCCGGCGGCCTCGGCATCACGCGATGCATTGGGTCCATTCAATCCGCGATCGATCAGATCGAACATCGCGTTCTGATCGCTCGCCGTGGCCGCGCGAAGCACCTGGTACGCCGCCTGATAGATGGATTTTGAGGATCCCGATTCCAGACGGATCAGATTGTAGAAGGAAATGTAATCCAGGTTGAATTTGAAATAGGAACTGTCGCTGGCCGCATCGACCGCAACCGGAGCCAGAACGCCCGCCGCAAGCAGCACTTTGTTGATGTCGTAGTCGGTCGAAAACGTGGTGGGATTCACATGCGCGCCGACCTGCAAAAGCGTCAGAATCTCGTCGGGCCGGGGAATGAATGTCGTACTGATGCTTCCGTCCGGCATCACGATCGTCCACGCATGGCTTTCGAGGAACTGAATCAACCGCGTCGCAATCTGGCTGATAGAAGTCTGGGCGCCGACATCGTTGACCATGTCGTAGGCCACGCCCAAGCCGAAGATCACGCCCATGTACTGATCGCGCGAGGTGTTGCCGACCCAAAAATATCCCATCGAAGTGTTGCTATAAATTCCATTCGCGGCTTCCTCGCTTTGAATCCCGGCAGCGTACGGAGAGTTGAGCGGAACCAGGCAGCGCGCCAGCACATTCGTCCCAGTCACGTCCAGCAGTGACTTGATTCCAGCGAGCGCTTGCTTCACATTGTCCAACGCGGACGGAGACTGCGTCACCTGGTAACGAAACGCCTCTGCCGCGAGATAGTGTCCGGTCCAGATGGCCGAATCGCCGCAACGGGTGTAGCCGACAATCTGGCTGCTTGCGGGTGAGGCAAAGATGGGATCGAGAACGGTCCCGAAGGGAACATGGGTCGCCTGGATATTCGCTTCGATCGCCAGAGCGTTCGCGTCGGACGCTTCCACCTGGGAAGCCCAGCCAGCAATCATCAACCCAGCGATCAGAGTTCTTCGGCGCACTTCACCCTAATGACGCCAAATGGCTCCGAATCGTTCCAGACCAAGGCGTTAAGTGACCTTAATCGCTCGGCTCAAAAGGTCCGTAAATTCGTTCGCGGAGATTAACGAAATGTTGAAGAAGAGCATCGCGGACGGCTCGTCCTTAAGTTAACTTCATTGAATAAGACTATTTCGCCCGAGACGCGGAGAAAGTAGTCTCGCTTCGATCGCCCGACTGTGTCTAAATTGAACGTTTGTAGTGATCACACTACAGCCTGTGATAGTCTCGAAGTCATGGCAACAGATCACATTCTCAGTCTGCTGATAAGCGAAAGAGACAAGTTAACGAAAGCGATTGAAGCTCTGCAGAGTACCGCGACGCCGGGTCCGGGTCGAGGGACGGTGCGGCCGTCTGTCGAACAGGACTCGAAGCCGGCCGAGACGGCAGGTCCTAAGGCGCGGGCGAAACGGAAGCTGAGCGCCGCGGGTAGAAGGGCGATTATCGAAGGGACCAAAAAGCGGTGGGCGGCGATTAAAGCGGCGAAGAGTGCCGCGGAAGCTCCGGCTCCCTCTGTAGCGCCGACGAACGCTGCGCACGCGACGCTTCCCCGAGCCGTGAAACGAAAGGCAGCGGTCAAGAGCGCGGCGTTTCGTAAGAAAATGTCGGATCGCATGAAAGCCGCGTGGGCTGCGAGGAAGAAGAAGGCGAAGTAAGGAGTTATACGGATATAGGATGCCTGGTGGGCAGGCAGTTTCTCCTGCCCACTTAGACTTCGACTTGGAGAGATTCGCTTCCGGGTTCTACGGAACTATCAGGTCCGAGTAGGCCCGCTTTAAGAAACCGATAAACATTCTCGGTAGCCAAGCTTCTCCTGAGTTCATTTCTTTCGAGGTTCCGCATAGACAGACTTTTCGAAATCGCCGAGCAATCCGACCGCTTCCTTGTCGACAAACGGTAGAAACTGCATCATCAACACTGCGCATAACGAACGCTTCGGATCGATCCAATAGAACGTATTCCAGAGTCCCGCCCACGCCAAGCTTCCAGCCGAACGTCCGCCGTCGTATGCGGTGGTGTTTAGGAGGAACCCTAGCCCCCACTTCTCAGTCGCTCCCGGTTGAATGTCCACGTCACTCGATACACCCGGGCGGTAGCTTTTCATCTTGCCCGCGGTCGCGCTTCCAATCTGATTCACTTCCATGCTGTCGACGGTCTCTCGGGTCAAGATGCGGGCCTTATTGTTCCCCACACCCTTGCCGAGGATCATCTGCATAAACCGCACATAGTCGCCAGTCGTGGAGTACAGTCCGCCTCCTCCGCCGAACTCCCTCGGAGCTTGCGGTAGGACGCGCGGATTCTGCTTGAGCGATCCATCGTCCTGGCGCGCGTAAGCAGAGACCAGCCGGTCGAACTTAGTGGCAGGCAGCAGGTAACTGGTGTCCTTCATCTCCAGTGGTTCAAGGATCCTGGCCTGAAAATACGCTTCCAGACTCATACCGCTTATCGCTTCCACCAGCCTCCCCGTCCAATCGATTCCCATGCCATACTGCCAGCGCGCGCCCGGTTCAAACATCAGCGGTGGCACCGCCGGAACCACACCTTTGGTGTATGACGTGTACCGGAACATGTCCGCGTCCCAGAGGTCGTAACAAATACCCGATGTGTGCGTCAGCAGATGCTTCAATGTCACGGGAGTCTTCACTGGACGCATTCTGGGCTTTCCGGTTTCCGCCTCGAAACCGTCAAGAACCTCCAAATTGGAGAGCTGAGGCAGGTATTTCGATGCCGGCTCGTCGAGCTTTACCTTCCCCTGTTCCACCAGTTGCAGTGCGGCCACCGTGGTGATGGCCTTGGTCATTGAGGCAATTTGAAAAATCGAATCGGCAGTCACCGGCGTGCCGGATGAATCCCGCGTGCCGAATGCGCCGGAATAAAGAGTGTTGTTCTGGTTGGCGACCATGCCCACGGCCGCGGGAAGTTTTCTTCGCGCGATCCCGGAGCGAAGTGTCTCATCAATCGCGGCGGAGTCCTTCGTGCCGCCGCGCAGTTTTCCTGCACGCGCGCAGGCGATCGCCGTTATGCCTGCAAACTCTCTACGGTTGATACCCCACATAATTTCTCCAAGACTCCAAAAGAGTGAGTCTCGATCAGTGTACACCGGCCGGGGCCGGATTCTGATATGCTGGCTACCTCGAAGGAGCTCTCCCCCATGAAGGTCTATCTTCGTAGCTCGTCTTTGCTATTCTTCGTGCTGAATCTGATGTTGGGGCTACCCGTTCATCGGACGCCTCTGGGCAGTCTGCGGCCTAGGACAAGATAAGTTACCCTCCGTGCCACCAGGAAACGGGCGGCCGGAGGTATCCTGACTTTCGAGGTGAACGTGGATCCGGCTTGGGCAACGGCAGGAACCCTCCGAAAGGCAGACTCGGCGCGAGGCGGTTGGCGTGCGCCGGACTGGCAATTCGTCCTATGGGAACAGAGTCTGTCCGCGTTGTGGCGATTTTCGGCTGGGGCAGTTTCTTTTGGTGTCGCCCGCGACGCTTCGCAAAGTCCACACCGGCAACCAGAACGGCAAAGCCGAGGATGGCGAATACGATCGTTAAAGGCGGCGCTTCCATATGCGTCGATCATAAGCTGACGATAACCCTGCGTGAATAGACTCAGACTCTCATTCCCGTCTAGTACAAGCGGAAATGGTGCCAGCCTCCCGGTACTGGTAAGCCCTTACTGAGCCACCGCGCGTATGCGTGCGGATAAGGACGAATCAGTCACCGACAGGAAACGACGTTAACCCCTGGAGTGCTCGGCATGACTTCTGCGAGGATTCCTTTCAGGAGCCGGGAGAGATCGGATTCGCCGATCAGAACTCTCACAATTTCGATACCGGTTCGAAATGCCGGTTCCTCGTCGCAAAAAGTCACGTGCCCGAACAGCGCGCAATCGCCGATCTGAACTTTAACGATCGCGCCCGGTTCGAATCGACGTGAGAGATGCGCGCAGGCGCCTGATTGCGACAGGTTGACGATCTGGCCCGAGGCGATCCGGTCCGGAGCCGCAATATCCGTCACCGTAGCCGCCAGGTTCGTATGATAGCGTTCATCCAGCCGCCGGTCCATGGCTAACTCATCGGCAGGTCAGTCAAAGTTCTTCAGACTAACCTGCTTGCCATCCCGCATCGCCGAATCCCGTCGGCGATCGTAAACCTAACGGCGCCAAGTACCAGAGGACTGCGCCGTGAGGGGACACCTCGACAAAACCTATCGTCAACCCCTCCGTCCGCTTCGGCGTCCGCGAGAGCATCCTCCCTGCGATTTTAAGTGAGTCGGGATCGTGATCAGAGATTTCCGGAAAGCCGAAGCGTGGGCGTCCCGCCTGAAACATCACGAATCTCTGTACCAATCCGATGCCGGCCGGGCCTAGGTCAAACCTATGGCGATGAACTACTTCGAAGCTTGTTCCATGCAAGGCGGGTTCAATCCCAACAATCGCCATCGAAGCTGGCTGGCTGACCTGATGGACTCTTGGTTAAGGAATACTCTCCGAAGCCGAGTCTCCCTCCGTCCCTCGAGCGGATGCATGATGAAACGAACGGCCCACGCCGACCGTGAACATGAAGCACCCGTAGAGCGCATGCTCGAACGATGTGACGAACAACGAGCCTGTCTCAAGAAACCGTATGCCGAAAAGTATTCCGCCCAGCAGCGTCAGAACCAGCGCCAGCTTATTACGGAACACGATATGGACGTACGTGAATGCAAACGCGCTGGCTAGTACGATCGCCCAAGGAGGACCGAAAAGATCCCGGTACCGCTCGAACACAAAGGCGCGGTAGACGATCCCCTGCGGATAGACCGAAAGGACGGGGTAGAGCAACATCACCAAACCCCACATCCGCGGATTCGCTCGTGGAAAACTGAGAAACAGGCCCGGCGCGCCGAATCGCAGCACCAGCACAATCCCGATGAATGCCGCCACGGTGAACAGGCCCAGGATGACAAGCGTGTATTGTTCCATCGGCGCCGTGTTCCAAAGGCAGCGGCGGTTAAACGACGGATCCCGTAGCAGGATCACCAGACAGTAGGCAGTCAAGACCCACAATACGGGGATTGCCGGAATCCGATGGCGTGTATGCGCGAACAGCGTGGGGCCGATGAAGAACAACAGCAGAAACTCCACCGCGTGCATGGCCACCGCAGTCAGGATCGCACGAAACGAACGTGCTCAACTCACGTCCGTCAAAATCCAGCACCGCAGAACTTCCGCGACACTCCACGCTTGGGCGATGCATCCACGAGGCGTGTACGGCGAGTTCCCATCGAAAATCTCGCTGATCGATCCGACACAAGCTTCGTTAAGATGTTTGCCGAACCCTTCGAGCAATCGCCGGGCGCCTTGCCGATCCGCGGGATGCACTTTGAGCCACGCGTCGATAAACGGTCCGATGAGCCAGGCCCATACCGTCCCCTGATGGTAAGCTGCATCGCGCGATCGCAGGTCTCCGAAATAAACCGCCTTATAATCCGGGTGGTCCATCGAGAGCGACCGCAGTCCAAAGGGCGTAAGTAACTTCTTCTCGACGACCTCCAGCACGGGAGACCATTTTGAACGATCGAGCACCGGATGATTCAACGAGAAAGAAAGAAGTTGATTGGGACGGCAAGCGGAATCGTCGCCGTTCGGCCCGTCGACCACGTCGTAAAGATAGCCCAGCTCTTCCGACCAGAATCGGCGATTGAATGAAACCCGTGCCGCCTCCGCCAGATTACGAATCGAATCGACCCTGCTTTCGCCCGCGTCTCTGAGCCACCCTTCGAGCAGCGATAACGCGTTGTACCACAGCCCGTTGATCTCGACCGCTTTCCCGCGCCGCGGCGTCACGACCCAATCGCCGACCTTCGCGTCCATCCAGGTGAGCTGATAGCCCTCTTCGCCCTGGCTGAGCAGCCCGTCGGCCGGATCGACATGAATTCCGAACCTGGTCCCCTGCACATGGTGGTCCACGATGTCGAGGAGTTTGGGCAGCATCTGCGTCAGCGTGTCGCGATCTCCTGTGACCTTCACATAGCGATCCAGCGCGTGGAAGAACCAGAGGGTCGCGTCGGCGGTATGATAAAGCCCCTCGTCCGCGCCCTCCGGAAACAGGTTCGGAATCAGCCCGTCGCGAATGTAACGCGCAAACGTATGCAAAATCCAGCGCGCCTCCTTATATCGGCCGGTAGCCAGAGTCAGGCCTTCCAGACTGATCATCGTGTCCCGGCCCCAATCAGTAAACCAGTGATATCCGGCGATCACGGTCCAAGCCTCTTCGCCGCCGGCCCTCGCGATCGCGACGTCTTTCAGCCTGGTGTCGGGACTCACTAGAAATGAATCGGCGGCCAGCACCAGTTCCTGCCCGAAACCCATCAAAGCCGCGGGGGGAGCGGTAGTCATCAAACTATCGCGCCGGCGATTTTCCGTCTCCAGAGCCTGCTCCGAACTCATGGAAAGGATCGCGTCCCAGCTCTCTATCGACGCGACAAAATTCGCCTCCCCGCCCACCGTCAGGTCCGCGCGGTAATATCCGGGACTCCACGTCTTGCCGCTCGATTCATAACCGCGCTCCTCTTCAAGCGGATATACAATCTCGCCCATCACCTTCCGATCGAAGGTGAACGCGGAATTCGTGCCCTGAAAATGAATGCGCAAAACGGGAGGTTCCGGGTCGATCGAAATCTCACACTGATCGTCGACCATCTTCACCGTATAGCCGGACCGCAGGGGTGTACTCACCGGCGCATCGTGCGACCGAAAATTCACCGCCGGCCGCACTCCCAGCCGCAGCGCTCCCTCGCCCTCCAGCAATTTGTAGATTACATGAACCGTGTTCTGACGATACGGAATCACCAACCGTTTTTCCAAACGGTAGCCACCAATCTCGTATATCCACACCGGCAGCCCGTTCTCCAGGCGAAACTCCGATACTGGAAAAACCTTCTCCGGCGCAACTCCCGTGAGTTCTTCGGCCCCCAGATACCCCACCGACCGGTCCGGGAAACGCAGCCTCTCCGCGAGCCCATTCAGGATCATGGTCCGCCCGATGGGAAGCGTCGCGATCAACAGTCCGTGATAGCGGCGCGTGAAAACTCCGTCGAGCGTCCCCGACGCATATCCACCCAGTCCATTCGTAACCAACCACTCCCGCCGGATATCCCTGCGCGGCCAGTCCTCTTGCAACGCCCGGCGATTAAACCTGCGCGACGTTCTTTCCATGCTTCAATCCTCAATCGGAGACAGCACAGTCGCGGAGTCACCCGGAATGTTCCAATCTCCATCCCTATCAGGCAGATACACGCCTGACCCGCCGTATTTCGGATGCTCGCTCGAAAACAACACCTGCCACCGGCATCCCTGAGGAGGCGCCAGCAAGGGCTCCGGAACGCTTTTAAAATGAAGGTCCCTGTCCAGATTCACGAGTAAAACCCGATCACCACCATCATTCGCAAAATACCGCACCAGCAGCGTCCGCTCACCCAGAACCGCCCCGTCGACTCGCGATTGAAACACCGGATCGCTCTTGCGAAGCTGAATTAAATCCTTATGCAGTGCGTAAATTCCGGCATGCTGTTCCCGCTCCGAAAAATCCAGCTTGCATCGCAGAAACGTCTCCCGAGCGCCCGGATCGGCCAGGGTCACGCGCGTATCCGCCAACCCGTAGCTTCGGAACTGCGACATAAACTCCGCCCGCCCCTTCGCCACCAGTTCCGCCAGTTCTGGACCCAAATCCGCAAAATACACGAACGGATTCGTCGCGCCGAACTCCTGCCCTTGAAACAGCATGGGCGTGCCGGGCGCAAGCAGCAGCAGCACCGTCATCGCCCGAACGCGCGCCGGACTGGCCAGCCGGTTGAGCCGATAACCCCGCGTGGAATTCGCTACTTGATCGTGGTTCTCTAGAAACACGACAAGTCGCCACGCATCCAGATCAAGCGACGAAGTCCCCCGACTTTTCGCCTGCCATGCGTAGCGCTGCCCCTGAAACAAGAATCCGTACTTTAATGCCGATAACAATTCCTGCGCTCGACCCGAATAGTCGGTGTAATAAGCCTCGTTCCGCCCGCTGAGCGCCACCAGAGCGCTGTGATGAAAATCATCATTCCACATTCCATCCAGGCCATAGGACCGAATCAGCGCGTTATCCTGCGGCTCATTCTCCGCCACTATAATCGTGCCCCGGCCCCGGCCGCTCTTTCGCACCGCCTGCGCGATCTCCTTCAAAATATGAACCGGCCCCGCGTCGTAAATGTTCTGCGTTGCGTCCAGACGCAGGCCGTCCAAGTGAAATTCGTCGATCCAGTAGGCCGCGTTGGCGATAAAAAACTCGCGTACGGGTCCGGAATGCTCGCCATCGAAATTGATTGCCTCGCCCCAATCGGTCGTATAGCGATCCGTGAAGTAGCTGCTCGAATACGCCCCCAGGAAATTTCCTGACGCGCCCGCGTGATTGTAAACCACGTCGAGAATCACCCCGATTCCCAACGCATGCGCGTCATTCACCAGGCTGCGAAAATCATTCGGCGTCCCATACAACCGGCACGGCGCGAAATAATCGACCCCGTCATATCCCCATCCGAACGTCCCAGCGAAATCCGCCACTGGCATAATCTCGAGGAGTGTAATCCCAGCCGCCGCCAGCTCCGCCAACTGCGCTGCGGCCTCCAGCCACGTTCCTTCCCTCGAAAACGTGCCGATGTGCATCTCGTAAATGATCTGCCCCTCCAGCTTGCACCCCCGCCAATTCTCATCGGTCCATTGAAACTGGGGGTCGATCACCTGCGACCATCCGAAAGGCCCGTCGGGCTGAAAACGGGAAGCCGGGTCCGCATACTCCCCAGAGCCCAATCGAAATCGATATAACGATCCCGCCACAGCAGGTGCGATTCCGGAAAAATATCCGTTGCCCTCTGACGAGAGCGGGTACGCGTCGTCCTCCAGCACCACAGCCACGCGATCGTGAGCCGGGGCCCAAACCCGAAAACTCACCCCATTTTTCACAATCTCAGCGCCAATCGGATAGTGCCGCATATGGTCCTAGTAGGGCAGTTCCCCGCCGTGCCCTCTTTCAATCAACGCGATCGGCAAATCCCCAAACACCTCGCCGGCATCGATGAAGGATCCATCCGAATGAACCTCTCGCCGCGTAAAAACCTCCCGCAGTTGTTGCCCGCGAAGCCGCTCAGGCAGAGGAATCTTCGTGTCCCCCCAGCCAGGCTCAACTTCCCTCCGCACAGGAAACCGAGCCGTCAGCACGACCACACTCCGATCCTCATGGTGCCTTTCAAATCCACAAATACAATCCGAACCGGCCCCCTCCGCGATAACGGACTCATACTTCCCGCAAGCGAACAAGGAGGCATTCTCAGCGCGGAACCGCAGCAATTTGCGCGTCACGAACATCTTGATCGCGCCGCTCTTCCAATCGCGCCACAGCCCCCGGAGAGAAGCCCCCGGATCCAGTTCGTCGAGCAGCCGGTTCCGCCGCTCATAATCCACCGGCCGACGATTGTCCGGATCCACCATGCTCAAATCCCACAGCTCCGATCCCTGATACAGATCGGGAATCCCAGGCGAGGTCAGCTTCAGAGTGAGCTGCACCAGGCTGTTTTGGACCCCCAGCCGAGCAACCTTCTCCTGAAAGGGAAGGAACGAGGACAAGAAAGCCTGAGAGTTTTCGGTATCCGCCACATCGTCGACGAACGAAAGCACCGCGTCCTCATACTCGCGATTCGGAGATTGCCAATTCGTATGCACTTTCGCCTCGCGCAAGCTCTTCGTCATCGCGCCTTTCAGCCGTTCGATATAGCTCGCCGTGAACTCACCCTCCCAACTCCCCACCAACAACTGGTAGAACAGATACTCATCGTTCCAATCCGGCGGGGCGCTTGCTCCGATCTCGCCGCGTCTGGCGCGCAAAATGCGGCTCCATGCTTCCACCTGCGCCGCCCATTCCTCCGGCATTTCGCTCAGCACCGCCAGCCGGGCGCGCGCGTCTTCTCCTCGCTTGGTATCGTGCGTCGACGTCGTGACCATCGAATGCGGCCACCGCTTGGCGCGCTGCGCATTGGTGTGATGAAAACTCGCGATCGTTATGCCGAACCGCTCTGGATCGCCGCCCACTTCATTCAACGCGGCAAAGCGGTTGTACCGGTAAAACGCGGTGTCCTCCATCCCTTTTGCCATCACCGGACCACTGAACTGTTGCAGCTTCATCGCGCACCGCAGCACCGCGTGCCAGCTAAATCCGCTCCGTCCGTCGCCCAGTAGATCGCCCGAGAGAATCCCTTGTACGAAATCAAACACGCTTGGATCGACCGAGGTTTCGTTCGCGCGCGCCTGCTTCACCGCCCAGTCCAGATATTTGCGGTCGTCCGGAGTCGCTCTGCTCTCGGAATCCACATAGGTCCGGTACACCGGAAAGCAAGCGACCACTTCGCGAATCGCCCGGCGCAAGACATTGTGCGTGAAATCGGCGGTGCGAGGATTCTCGCGAGCCACCCCCGCCATCTCCCGCGCCAGCACGTCCAATTCGCTGGCCATCTCGTTCCGCATGATTTGCAGCTTCGATTCCCGAACGATCTCCCGAAAGCTCTTCCGCTCGCCGTAGATCGTGGTGAACCCCACCTCGCCTTCCGGATCGATCAACAGCCCCAGAACCTGGTTCGTAAAGTCGTAGCCGGTGGTCCCGTCCACCGGCCAATCTTCCCGCAGCCCCTCATGATGCGCCAATATCTTTTCCACTATCAAATAGAACTCATCTTGTCGGGCCGCCAATACTGGCGTCAGCCGCCCTTTCAGGCGGCGCGTTGTTGCCGCGAGCCGATCCAAGTACTCCTTCGGATTCAGCAGCCCATCCACATGATCGATCCGCAACCCGCCAATCACACTGTCCTCGATCAATTGAAACACCAATGCGTGCGCGTACTCGAAGACATCCGGCAGCTCCATCCGGATTCCCGCCAGCCCGTTCACATTGAAAAAGCGCCGGTAATTGATGTCGTCGGCCGCGACGCGAAAATCCGCCGCCCGCCAGTATTGGTCGTGGATCAATGCATCCAGAGCTCTCCAGCTATCAGGGTCGTCTGAAGTGCCATGAAATCCGTCGACTCTCCATTCCATCTCCCTGCGCACATCTTCCCGCTCGCGCGCCAGCAATGCCAGTTCCGCCTTCAATTCGAGAGCGCGCCGCACCTCCTGCGGCTTCCAATCCCGAAGGTTCCCGAATAAATCTCCAATCCGTTCGAGCTCCGGAAGGGTATCGCCCAAAATCCGTCCATAGTGCAGCGGACAAATTGGAAGCTTATGTGAATCGTAAGCCCACACCGCAAACGAGCCTTCGTCGGAATCGAACTTCAGCCGCAGCTTGCCGCCGTATAACTCCAAGCCATACTGATCTCCCAAAAAAGGAACCAGCACCTTATCTCGCAGATACGATCGATCGGAGCGCCACTCGATATCGAACCACCCGGCGCAGGCCGATTCCGGTCCCCACTCGAGCACATCCAGCCACAAAGGATTGTCCGCGCCTCCCACACCCATGTGATTGGGCACAAAATCGAAAATCACTCCGAGCCCGTTCGCGCGAAACGCACGGCTCATCGCGTTGAAATCCTCCCGAGTTCCCAACTCCGGATTCAGAGCGCGATAATCCACAATGTCGTAGCCATGCGAACTTCCCTCTCGCGCCTTCAGCCACGGAGACGCATATACATGGCTAATGCCCAATCGCGCCAGGTAAGGCGCCACTCGAGCGGCATCTCGAAACCCAAAGCCTTTATTGAATTGCAATCGATACAACGCCCGCGGTGTCATCGCGGCTTGGTTCTTGGTCGCCTGGGTTTCGCTGGCTTGGGTGGCGCAGGCGGTTCTGCCTGCGATTTTTCCTCCGCCCTCATCGCAAAAAGCAGCAGCGATCGCGCTACCACCGTATACTTCGACCCTACCGCCAGCGCCGCGTCGTTATTTCCAGGCTCAAACTCCGGCATGTTCGTGTCCATCAGCAAAGACCACGATGCCGCCCCGGCGCTATCCGGCAGTGTAAAATCGACCCCCTCATGATGTCCATTCATGACCATCAGCATGGTCGCCTCGTTGCCGCGCTGCCGAATCCCGGTCGTTTGCGCGCGCCCGTCGAGCAGCATCCCGAAGCATCGGACCGGTGCATCCCAATCCCCGTTTCCCATCGGCATTCCATGCGTGTTGATCCAGGTGACATCCCGGACGTCCAGTTCCTCGATGTGCTCCCCGTTGAGGAAAAGATTCCGTCGAAGAATGGGATATTGGTGACGCAGCCCACACAGCTTGCGGACGAATGTGGTCAGCTGCGCGTTCTTATCGAGCAGCGACCAATTCACCCAGCTAATCTCGTCGTCCTGGCAGTACGCGTTGTTATTCCCTTGCTGCGTGCGCCCGAATTCGTCGCCCGCAAGCATCATCGGCGTTCCCTGCGCGAGCAGCAAAGTCGAGAGCATGTTGCGCATCTGACGTCCCCGCAGAGCCTTCACGCCAGGATCGTCGCTCGGCCCTTCCACGCCGCAGTTCCAGGACCGGTTGTTGTTGCTGCCATCCTTATTGCCTTCCTGATTTGCTTCGTTATGCTTCTCGTTGTATGTCACCACGTCGTTCAGCGTGAAACCGTCGTGCGCGGTTACGAAGTTCACGCTGGCCCACGGCTTGCGCCCCAAGTGGTTGAATAGCCTGGCCGATGCCGACAAACGGTCCGCTAGCTGGCTCATAGCGAGCTCGCCTCTCCAGAAATCCCGCGTGTCGTCGCGAAACTTGTCGTTCCATTCCGCCCATCCCGGTGGAAACTCGCCCACCTGGTAGCCTCCTGGACCGCAATCCCACGGTTCCGCGATCAGCTTCACCGTCCCCAGCACCGGATCTTGCAGACATGCCTTGAGAAAACCGCTGTGCTTATCGAACCCTCCGTACTCACGCGCCAGAATAGTGCCGAGATCGAATCGGAATCCGTCGATGTGTGTCTGCTGCACCCAGTAGCGCAGACTGTCGGTCACCATCTGAATCACCCGCGGATGGCTCAAATTCACGGTATTTCCCGTGCCCGTATCGTTGACGTAATAGCGCTTCTTATCGGGAATCAGCCGGTAATAAGCGCAGTTGTCGATCCCTTTGAACGATAGCGTCGGCCCTTTCTCATTGCCCTCCGCCGTGTGGTTGTAAACCACGTCGAGAATCACTTCAAGCCCGGCGTCGTGGAAGCGGGCGACCATCTCTTTAAATTCCCGCAAGCTATCGGCCGGATTCGCCGCATAGCGCGGGTCCGGCGCAAAAAAACTGATGCTGTTGTAGCCCCAGTAGTTGGTCAGCCCCTTCTCGAGTAGATGGCTCTCGCTCACGAACTTGTGAATCGGCAGCAACTCGACGGTGGTCACGCCCAACGCCCGGATGTAACTCAGCACCTCTTTGGTCGCCAGCCCTTCGTAGGTCCCGCGAATGTTTACCGGCACCGCGGGATGGCACTTCGTGTACCCCTTGACGTGCATTTCGTAAATGATCGTGTCATCCCACGGAATATTTTTACCTGCCCGCGAACCGGTCCAGTCAAACTGCGGATCGATGACCGTGCACTTGGGCATGAACGGAGCGCTGTCCCGTTCATCAAACGTCAAATCGTCTCCCGTTTCCATCCGATACCCGAACAGCGCCGGATTCCAGGTCAGCTCGCCTATTTCCGCCCCCGCGTACGGGTCGAGCAGCAGCTTGTTCGGGTTGAACCGGTGCCCTTCGTCCGGCTCGTTCGGTCCGTGGACGCGATAACCGTAAGGAGTACCGGGCTGGACCTCCGGCAGATACCCATGCCAAATTTGATTGGTATATTCCGGCAAAGCGATTCTTTGCAATTCTTGCTCGCCTTTACCGTCAAAAATGCACAGTTCTACTTTTGTTGCGTGAGCTGAGAACACTGCGAAATTCGTGCCTGTTCCGTCCCAAAACGCTCCAATTGGATGAGGCAACCCCTCTTTAATCCGCGTCACGGTTTTGTCGTCATGATTCATATCTAGCAATCAAATCGCCAGCCTTAAAAGCCCATAATTGCACGGTTAAGACATTCCCGGAATGCTTAATCGAGCTTAATTCGAGGCTGGCAAGTGGGACACCAGAATGTGGTGCGAGCTTCTTCGCCTTGCTTCCGCGATAAGATCGGGGTTCCACATTTTCTGCATGCATCGCCGGCATGGTGATAGACCCAGTCGGTGCGCGGACGGGTCATGGATCTCTTCGCGGTGGCGACGAGCGATTCGATTTGAATTCTGGATAGGGCGCCGATTGGGTCGAAGGGATTGATTTCGGCGAGAAAACAGATTTCCGACTTGAATACATTTCCTATGCCGGCGATGATCGATTGCTTTAGCAGCGCGATACCGATCTCTTCCGCCGGATTGCTTTCGAGGCTTTTTACGGCTTCCGCTTCCTCGAAATTGGCAGCCAGCACATCGGGTCCCAGGCGGGTGCGCCGCGAGAGGGTCTGTGCGTTGTGAAACTCCGCTACTTGGACGTCGAACGCCACGGCAACTATCGATTGGGTCGAGATGACAATCCGCATGTGATACCGGGATTTCTGCCACTGCTCCCCGGGGCGGTAGGTATGCCAACTGCCGCTCATGAGCATGTGCGTGAGCAGGATCAGGTCACCCGAAAAACCGATTTGGACCCACTTGCCGGCGGCGCGCGCGAATTCAATGGTTCGGCCAATCACCTCGATTCGCGCCAGCGCTGGCAGTTGAGTTTCAAAGCCGGTGACGATCGATCCGGCGAGTGCTCGGTGCAGGGTTGCGGCCGTGCGGAAGATGGTGTCGCCTTCGGGCAACTATGCCGTCTCCTCTTCTTCGTAATCTTCGCCGGCCGGAGATGGAATCGGCGTGACCGCGCGGCGCATTTGGAAACCGGCGGCAGTGTCGACGAATCCCGCGTCTTCCAGCATGCGCGCTAGAAAATGTTCCTTCGCCGGCCGATCGTTGATCTCCGCGATCAGCAGGCCGCCACGGCGGCTTTGCCGGGCGATCGCAACTTCAGCGAATTTCTTCGCCAGCTCGCGAGCGAAGTGGCTGCGTTCGGGCTCGTCTTCCGGAAGGAAAACGCGGACGGACGGATTGCGACGCCGGAAAAAGGCGCATAGGCGACCGTTTACCAGGATCACGCTCGCGCCGGCGGTCCGCGACATGCTGTGCGCTTCCGCGCTCCAGGGCAAAAGGCTTCCGTAGGGGTTGGCCGGATCGGAGGCCGCCAGGTGCACGGTGTCGGTTTTCGCGCCGTCCTTACGGAGGCTGCGCAACAAATCGACTGCGCTAGGCATGGCGAATTGCGCCGCGCCCAGTCCGGCAACGAACATACCGCGGCGGACCATCCCGCTTTCTTCCATAGTTCTTAGAGTCGGGTAGATGGAGGGATAGCCGCCAGGAATATTTTCGGCGATGGCCGTTTCTCTCGTTACGATGCCGTTGCGAACCAGCAGTTGCTGCGTGGTCGCGGCGCTGATTTCGGTGGGCGTCGCCGATTGGTGCAGACGATGTTGGACTAACGACCAACGACCCTGCGCGGCGGGATGGCCTCCGGTTCTCGATCTCTGGCGGCGCAGAAAATCGACGGACCCTGGCCTTGGGCCCCCGGCCTCGATTTTCGCGTGGCGCTTTTCGGGACCGGCAACGTAGGTTCGGACCGGTAGGAACGTATCGTTGGTGATGTAGCCGGACCAGACCAGTTCCCACAACGCCTCGACGGTATCCCCAAGAAAACCTCCTCCGGCAGCGGCGTGGATTGCGGTGAGGAAGGAAGCGCCTTGTTGTTGGAGGAAATCGCGGATTAACTGCGCGCGCGGAGAAAGCGGGACCTCGTCAACCGAGGGAGGGAGCAGCAGCGCTAGCGAATCCGCGACAAAAAGCGACACTCGTCCATCTTTTTCGCCCACTCGACTGCGGCCGACCCACACAATCTCGCCGGACGCGAGCAACTCGTCCAGATCCTGCGGGCGATATTCGGAGACGCGCGCCGGCAGGATTTCTCTCTCCAGATCCGATACGATTAACTCCGCGCCTTGCAGGACTTCAATGGCGCCGATCAACGCTTCCTGTCCCCGGCGGCGCGTCGTCACCCCCTGCCACCGGCCCAGGAACCTGGCGAAGACCTCCTGCTCCGCAGGCACGACTTCCTTGCGCAGGCGCGCGAGAGTCTTGCGCCGAATCTGCTGCAACACAGCGGGATCGCACCATTCGCGATGCTCGCCTCCGGGGCGAAACTCGCCTTCCAGAAGTTTTCCCGCTGCATGCAGGGCGCGCAGCGGAGGCTGCACCAGAGCTTGCGCTACTCCCAAGCGCGCAGCGATCTGCTGCGTCGTGAAAGGACCGTGCGTCCTTGCGAATCGACGGACTAACTCGCCGATGGGATCTTCCACCGCTTGGAGAAATGCCCCAGCTAATCCTGGAGGCAATGGAATTCCCAGAGCATCGCGATACGCAGCCGCGTATTCGACAGGGATGAAACGATGATCGCCCGCGATGCGCGTCGCGAGCACCCGGCGAGCTTGCATGAGTTCTTCGAGAGAAGAAACCACGTCAGCGGCGCTGCGATCGGCGACCTCTTGTTGCGTCAGATCGCCGAGCTTCAGCAGCAGATCGTGGATGCCGTCAGCGTGTTTGGCGTGATAATCCGGATCGAGCGATTGAAGCTGCGACTCGACTTCCTCGAGCGCGGCCCGATCCAGCAGCTCCCGAAAATCGACGCTACCTAAAATCTCTTCCAACTGCGACTGATCGATGGAAAGCGCTTGTGCCCGCCGTTCCGCCATCGGAGCATCGCCGTCGTAAATGTAATTCGCAATGTAGTTGAACAGCAGAGAGGAAGCATAGGGCGACGGCTTCTGCGAAGTGACGGTGGTGACTTTGATCGCTCCGCGCTCGATCTGTCGCAGGATGTCGGAGGTCGCCGCGAGATCGAAAACGTCGCTCAGGCATTCGCGATACGTTTCCATCAGGATCGGAAACGAAGGATAACGAGACGCGACGGCCATCAGGTCGGCGGAGCGTTTTCGCTGCTGCCATAAAGGAGCTCGCATGCCGGCGCGCCGCTTCGGAAGCAGAAGGGCGCGGCCAGCGGCTTCGCGAAATTTCGCGGCGAACAAAGACGTGCCTCCCAACTGCCGCATCACCGCTTCCCGCATTTCGGACGCTGTAGGAAGGAACAGCGCGGGGTCGAGTTCATCCTCATTTTCCGGCAGGCGGATCACGAAGCCATCGTCGGACCACATGGATTCGGCCTCCACTCCGGTGGCATCGCGCAGTCTCGCCGCGACCGCCATGCACCACGGCGCATGCACCCGGCTGCCGAACGGAGTCAGCACGCAGATTCGCCAATCGCCCAATTCATCGTGGCAGCGTTCGATCAAGATATTTCGATCGCTGGGAACCTGCCCGGTCGCGGCCTGCTGATCTTCCAGATATCGCAGCAGATTTTCAGCCGCCAGGGCGTCCAGTGAATGATCTTCGATCAACCTGGTGTAGGCGACGGGCCGCGGCATCGCCAGCAGCTCGCGAGTCATCTCGCCGATTTTCTGGCCGAACTCGGAAGGCCGCCCCGCGCGGTCGCCATGCCAGAAAGGCATCTTGCCCGGCTCGCCCGGAGCCGGCGACACCAGCACTCGATTGTGATCGATCTGATCGATCCGCCACGTGGTTGCTCCCAGAATCACGGTGTCTCCAGTGCGGCTCTCGAAGACCATTTCTTCATCCAGTTCGCCGACGCGAGCGCCGCGAGTCGCCCCGGCTAGAAAAACTCCGAAGAGGCCGCGATCTGGAATTGTTCCTCCATTAACGACGGCCACGGAGCGCGCGCCCTCCCGCGCGGTCAACTTGTGCGCGACGCGGTCCCAGGTTACACGCGGCCTTAGCTCCACAAATTCGTCCGATGGATACCGGCCGGACAGCATATCGAGTACGCTTTCAAAGACGCTGCGCGGCAACTCCGCGTAGGACGCGGCCTGGCAGACTACGTCGAACAGTTTCTCTTCGTCCCAAGGGTCCATGGCGACCATCGCGACAATCTGCTGCGAAAGGACGTCCAGAGGATTGCGTGGATACTGCACGGATTCCACCTGTCCTTCGTGCATCGCCTTGGTGATGGCGGCGCACGCGGCAAGGTCGCCCCGGTACTTGGGATAAATAACGGCGGAACTGACGCCTCCCACATTGTGATTTGCCCGGCCGACCCGCTGCATGCCGCTCGCGACGGAAGATGGCGCTTCGATCTGGACCACCAGGTCCACCGCGCCCATATCGATTCCGAGTTCGAGCGAAGAGGTCGCAACGATTCCGCGCAGAGTGCCGAGCTTCAGGCGATCTTCGATCTCCGCCCGCTGGGCCGCCGCGACGCTGCCGTGATGCGCGCGGACCAGGGTCTCGCCAGCCAGATCGTTAATCGCGCCCGAAACGCGCTCCGCCAATCGGCGGCTGTTGACGAAAATAATCGTCGAGCGGTGGGCGCGGACCAACTCCAGTAGTTTGGGATAAATGGCGCTCCAGATCGATGGACGCACTGGTCCCTGCGAGGCGGGACCGCTGGGCAGGAGATCGAGCTCGTCCAACCGAGTCATATCGTCGATCGGAACTTCAACCCGAAGATCGAAGCGCTTGGGCTCGCTAGCATCGACGATGTTGACCGGCCGGAATTCGGTAGTCTTACCGCCCAGAAATCTGGCGACTTCTTCGAGAGGACGCTGTGTGGCGGAGAGTCCGATTCGTTGGAGAGGCCGGCCGCAGAGGTGTTCCAGACGCTCCAGCGAAACGGCGAGGTGCGCGCCCCGTTTGGTGCCGACCAGCGCGTGAATCTCGTCGACAATGACAGTCTCGATGGAGCGCAGAGCCTCGCGGGCGTTCGAGGTGAGCAGCAGGTACAGCGACTCCGGAGTGGTGATGAGAATGTCGGACGGATGGCGCG
>Ga0210388_10001010_pt1 | contig 22357 bp, 26 predicted proteins | sample IncBWC19OmetaG_FD_155485 | JGI IMG/M metagenome (GOLD analysis project Ga0210388, IMG submission 155485) | Forest soil microbial communities from Barre Woods Harvard Forest LTER site, Petersham, Massachusetts, United States - Inc-BW-C-19-O ...
GAGCGGCTGACGGCCACGGAATTGGAAGCAAAGTCGGCGTGAGGGTAAAATCAGGCGATGAACCAAAAGCCCATCGAGACCGGTTATTACTGGTACAAAGAAAAGGGGAGCCAAAAATTCCCCAGGGACTGGAGCCCGGTCTACGTCTATCAGGAAGAGCACCGCATTCAATTCAAAGAGGGGATCCCCCCGGACGATGGCTGGCGCGTGATTGGCATCGGTTGGGAGATCGAAACCTACATGTCGCTGTGCGACGGCGAATGGGGCGACCGAATCCCGGAGCCGCCGGCTAACTCGGCGGATTGACGATCCGGTCGCCAGCGATGACAAGTTCGCCGGCCTCGGTGCACGTGATGAGCAAAGCCGGTCGTTGGCCGAGCGGATTCGGAGTAATGGCCGTTGTCGTCACCTTGCCATCGGGCGTCACGATGTTGAGGTTCTTGCCGTCGACCGCGTAGAAGTTCTCGCCGTCGGTGTCCCAGCCTGTGATCGAGTTCGGGAACGCCACGACCCATCGTTGTGTTAACGGAATCGTGGTCGGCGGAATGATGGGTGTGCCCGGGTCGTACCGACCGAACCCGGTGCCAAAGGAGAGCCCGAAACTTCCGTCCGCGTATCGGAAAGCTCCGATGCCTCCGTTCCCATAGAAGTAGGTGCAGACCACCGCTCCAGTGTCCGGGTCCAATTGGGAGGTTTGAAGCTCGCCGATCGGCACGCCGTTGAACGTGCTTATGTTTGAGACATAAGGAAGATTCTGAGCATCGACAAAGAAGTTCTGTGCGAGAGTGGAATCACCGTTGCCGCCGATCGGTCCCATCGTCTCAATGCTGGCAACCCAAATGACAGACCCGTCGGTCGGGTCGATCTTCGCCAGATACGGAGCACCGGCGTATCCCGAACCGGCCATGCAGTTCCAGAGGTAGAGCTGCGTTCCGTCATCGCTGAAGCATGGAATGCCGCCGGTCGGCGTGATGAAACGCTGGATGCTGATTACGACGAAAAAAGTGGAGTCGATCAGGAGGGACAACGACGCCGCGAACGGAACGGAGAACGTCGACCGCCAAATGGCCCCGTCGAAGGCCGCGTTCACGTCGGCCTCGGCTCCAGAGAACGTGAAGTTGCCCTGCCCGTTCTCTCCGCTCGTGAAGGTGAGATTCTTGATCGTCGACAACAGAAGTGTTGCGTCTGGCGCCGAGACCACGACTGTGATTGTTCCGGTCGCCACGAATGAGATTGTGTCGTCTCCGCTGTCTTCCGAGCCGAAGGTGTAGCTGCCATTCTTTTCCATCAAAACTTGTGCCGGCGCGGTGAACGATGGGTCACTTCCGCCCGAGTGTTGCCCAAAGTTCCAATCTCCCGGGGGGGCATAGGCGGTGCTCGGGTCTTCCCCCCAGAAAACGTTGCCCGCGGAGCCAATGGCGTACGGGTTGAGGCTCACCGACGGGCAAGATGCTGTAAGCGTGTCGACCGAATGGCTCTGATCGTTGAACTCGCCCTGTGGCCCTTGGCCCACGACCCAGATCTGGTCCTGGCCAAGCCCGGAATCGATCAGCGTGAACGGCGGAGGGATCGGCGGCGACGGGGGCGTGAATCCGCCCGTGAAACAAGCAGACGGGCACACGGCCGTCCCGTCGGCCGACGAGCAGACGACGTGCGATGCGTTGGCTGTGCCAGTCCAACTGCTCGCGACAACGAACGGACCTGGATAAGTCGGGCTGGGCCCGAAGTTGTTGCCGAGGATGTTCGGGTCCGGAACTCGCCACGCCAGCGAACCAGAGAGATTGAAGCCTTGGACTTGTCCCCAGCCTTGGGTGAGGTTGGCGTTGAGCTGACCCACCCAATAGACGAACCCGTTGGCGTCTCCACCCACCGCATAGCATTGGACCGATATCGTCTGCGGCGGCTCGACTGAGAGGCCCTGGAAGGCATCGTAGGTCTGGATCGTGTTGCCGTCTGTGGACAGCTTCCGATGCGTGACGGCGGTGTTTGTGACCGAACAGCAGTGGCAGTGCCAGAAGAAGAGCGGCACGCAAACACAGCAGAGCAAGAGCGCGGTCAGCACAAGACCTCTCCACGGCAAATGACGATATCGGCCCCGCAGGGCCGCCGCCCATGGCTGTGGTTCATTATCGACGGGTCAACAGAAATCGAATCCCAGTCAATCGGGATCGTCCCGTCGATCGACCAGTTAAATCCAATCTCGAAACTCCAAAGGTGCCGCGCTTCGTCCTTAGGCTCCCGAATTCTCCCCTTCGCATGAATGCGGTACGGGTGGCCACACCGAGGACAGTCGAACGAGATTTCCAGCACGTCCGGCTCTGCCGTGATTCCAATCGCCGGATTGAGCGTCGAAAGTTTCATCTCAGCACGGGTCCGCGACGAACATCTGCCAGAACCCCTTCCCCGGGATGATCGACTGGCCGTTGGGGTTCCACCACTTGCAGAGCACCAGCTTGCCGGCGGGAATCAGCGTCATGCGGTTGACGCACGACAACTGCCGCTGGTTGCCGTTGGCATCGAACAGGTTGGTCAGGTTGACCGTGGCCGATGCGTTGGCCGGCGCGTCGTTGGGCAGAATGCCCTCGGCCATTCGCTCGAAGTAAGCGGAGGTGAACAAGAGGCCGTTGATCGGCGTGACCGTGATGAACGTGTCGACCGGGATATAGCTGTTGGAAGCCAGGTTGCAGACGTACTCGATGTCGCCCGGTCCGGCGTCCGAGCTGCACCAGTTTTGTGCCGCCGAGCCGAGCGCCCCGGTGTCCGGGACCGTATAGTTCATGTCGGAGATCAGCCCGGCCGGATAGATGTTCGGCAACGACTCGATGTAGGGGTAAGTGCCGTCGACGTCGGGAGTCGTCTGATAGAGCAGCGTTTCGGCCGCTTCGAGCGCGACAATGTGCCGCCCCGATGAATTGACCATCATCGCCATGTTGGAGGAAACGATGCTCTGCTTCCGCAGCTCGTCGATCATCGCCTGGACCAACTCGGCCTTGAGAACGTCCCCTCGTTTGAGGGTCTGTTCCAGGATTTGGCTGAAGCTGGTGGGCATCGTTGCGGTTTAGAGAGAGGGCGTCGGCAGTTGCGGCGGCGGCGGCAACGTGCCTGGCTGCTGCTGTGGGCTGTTGGGAATGAACAATTGGCTCTGGAACTGCGAGAAGGCTTGGGAGTTCGCGTAGAGCTGCGGAACGGTGTTTTCCCATTTGCCGGTGGAGGGACGAAACACCTGGTTCCACAACTGGCTGCGGATGTCGAACGCCAGCTCCACGGTGCGGGCCTGCTTGAGAATCACATTGCCCGTGGTCGGGTCGCCGGCCATCGACGTGGTGTAGTCGGTCGTGGCCCCGGTGAAGAGGGCATAACCCGGCTGCACGCCCAGAAACGTGTCCGGGTTCACCGGATTCTGGCTCATCGTATAGAGGAACGGCTCGTTGATCTGCATGTCCTGGGGCACCATCGGGAAGCCGAGCTTGAGGATGATGTGCCCGATCCAAATCGTCGTCGGGTCGGTCTTGTTCTTGTGATCGCTGTTCCACTGGAACGAGTTGGGCGGAATCGACATGATCTCGCCACCGTATTCGAGCTTCTTCGTATAGACCGTCTGAAACTGCGCGTCCTGCTGCTCGAAGCTGAGCGACTTATAGTTAATCTCCAGCAGGCACCACTGGTTGAGAATCATGCCGTCGGCGGGATCAAACGAAATCTTGTCTGTTTCGCTGAAGGGGCGGACGTTGATTTCGTTGACGTAGATGAACGAGCAGCGCGGGTGCGACGGCGGCAGGTAGAGGATCATGTTGCTGACGGAGCCCTGCGTGGACCACCACAGCTTGCCCGCCAGGGTGACAGCGTCCTGGCCGCGGCAGCGAATCAGTCGCTGCGCGGTGACTTCTTTCTGCCCGAATTTATAGATCCCCGAGCCCTTCGACTCGTAGGCCTCGATCCCGTACATCTGTCCCATTGGCGACTCCCGTAGCGGCTTTATCCCAGAATTGCTGGCCCGGAGTTGGGGCGCAGCCAGCCCTGCTCGGATAGCTTTTGGAGCAGCTGTTTCTGCTCGGCTGCTTTCTGGTTCGCGGCCCGGGCTTCCTCAAGGTGTTGCTTTGCGATGGCCGCTGCGTCCTGCCCCACCTTAAGGTGTTGTTGTGCGACGCCAAGCACGGCGTGTGCCGCGTCGTTCTTTGATATGTCCTCTTGCACCTTCTTCCAGGCTTCTGTCAGCGACGAGAACGAAATCTCCTCGTGCGGCCGGCGGGTTTCGTCGGGCGATCCTCCTGGGGGCTTCTTCTTGGGGATCCATGCCGACGTGTCCCAGGGTTCTGGCGGTTTCTCGTTGTGCTTGCGTTCCGTGTCGGCGATCCTCTTGTCGATCTCTGCCAGCTCGGAATCGATGGCTTTGGTGAGTCCGCCCTTGTTGGCGATCGATTTGCGGAAGGCGTCGGCCCCTTCCTTCTGCGCCTTAATGAACTCAGCGAACGCATCCTTATTGGGGGCGTTTTGCTGACCGGCCAGGGTATTGTTGAAAGCGTCCGAGAATGCACCGGTGATTCCAGCGGGGCTCCTGTTGGGATTCTGGTAGCGCCGGCCATCGATGATCACATACCGCTTATCGCTCTCTTCCAAGGCGGCTGCGATTCCTGCCGCAGTTGCCTTGAAGACGTTGATGAGTTCAGTGAGTCCGCCCTTGATGCTGTCGATGATCGTAGAAAAGAAAGTCTTGAGCCCGGACCACACGCCCACGAATGTGCCTGCCCAGCTGGTGAGCGGGGCCTCCATCTGGGGGAACGCCGTTAAGAACCCCTTGACTATCAATAGGGCCGTTTTCTCGATTTCGTCTTTCAGGTTGCGGTATACAAACTTAACCTTTTCGACTCCGTCCTCCATCTTCTTCCAGACTGAGCTCATCTTTTCGCCGAAGGTTTCCCCTTCGCCAGTTGCCTCCACGATGATCGCTGCGACTCCGGCGATGGCGGCGATGGTGATGCCGACTGGTCCCGTGAGAAACGTAAAAGCAGCCCCCAATGCCGTTATGCCAGCGATGAACGCCGGGATTACCGTGCTCGTAATGGCACCGAAGGCCGCCACTCCCGCGGCGATACCTGCGATGGCGGCAACAACCGCGGCGCCCGTTTCGATGCCCACCTTGTGCTCATCCCAAAATCGCTTAATCGACTCCTTGGCGGATGTTGCCCACTCGTGCACACTTTTAATCCCCTCCTTGAGGCTTTCAAAGATGTCCTTGCCGCTATCCATCGCGTCGCCCAGATCGAACACGTCGATCAGCGTTGCGCCCAGTTCCTTGATAGCGCCCTTCACCGATTCGGAGAGGATGCCCCACTTGCCCATCGCCGTGGCGAGATACTTATCCGTGGCGTTGGCGTACTGGCCGGTCCCTGTGGTCAGCCCGACGAGTGCCTTGTTGAACGTCGCGAACGAGATCTGCCCGGCCATGGCCAAATCGTCAATCGCGTCGATCGGCACGTGCATCGCGTCGGCGAGCAGCTTGTAGATCGGGACGCCCCGCGCGGCGAGCTGGTTGATCTCACCAAAGCTCATCACGCCGCGATTCTGGGCTTTCCCAAAGGACATGGCCAATTCATCGATCGGAACTTGGGTTGCCTTCGACAGGTTGCCCAGCATTTCCAGTTGCGGCACCACGCTGCCAACCGACGAACCGAATGTCAGCAGCTCCCGCGCGGCCTTGTTGACGTCCGCCGTCTCGAAGGCCTTCGAGATCTTGCTCTTTTCCAGCTCCTCCATCACACGCTTGGCGTTTTCCGCTGACCCTGCCACGATCTCGAAGCCCGCTTTGGCCGCTTCGGACTGCATGGCCAGCTTCACGCCCCAGCCGACCAGCGCCCCCTCGGCCAGTGGCCCGATCCACTTTTCGATCAGCTCGCCGATCGAATGGGCCTGCTCTTTGATTTCGTCCATCCGCTCTTTGATGCGGTGCAGACCAGACTCGGCGTGCTCGGTGTCGGCGGCAACGTGGATGTGGGCCTTGGCCCCGACTTCGCCGATGTGCTTGCCCAGTTCCTGCGTGGACTTCACGGCCTCTGCGGTGTTGGCCGAGACGTTGATCGACGGCACTTCCAGATTAGAAATCTGGCCGGGCAAGTCATTCAAAGCGCTGTCGAACTGATCCTGGTTGGCAGCAATCTCGACAATCGCGCGGGTGAGTGTTTCGTCGGCCACTGTTAATTAACCGATCCTGTTAAGCCGCTTGAACTCGCGCATGGCAACGACCGCGTCCGCGTGCGACACGCCGGCATGGCCGCCTGTGCCGCCTGTCTCGTCCGTGAACTCTTTCATCCGCAGCGCCAGTTCGAGTTGGTGCCAGGTCAGCCGGGCCACGTCCGCGGGTTGCATCTCGAAATAAAACCAGAACCGAGCGAACACCCGCTCCCAATCGATCGGTTCGGCTACTTTCCCGAGTCGTCGCCTTCCTCTCCCTCCTTGGGCTTCTCGCCCTTCTTTTTCATGTTGAGCTCGTTGAAAGCCTGCTGGATCTCCGGCACGTCCTCAAACGTCACGGATTTCTGGATCATCTCCCGCGTGACCTTGGGGTGATTGGCCTCGATCGACAGGGCCAGCATCTCGCAGATGGCGGGGAAGGACTTGAGCCCGGCGTTAAAGCCGTCGGAGCCCAGGAACACGCCCTCCGATTCCTTGACCGCTCCCTCCCAGATGATGCGGCGAGCCTCTTCCGGGAGCACCAGCGAGTCGGCTCGAGCCTTGGCCCGCAAGATCGGCTGGTTGCGGAGAAAGTCTTCGAGCTTGCCGAACTGGCCGAGGTTCAGCGGGGCCAGCGTGTACGAAACGCCGGCTACCGTGACGCTGCGGGTCTTGGTGCCGGCCAGATCCACGAGAGACGTGCTCATGCCAAAAGTCTTTCAAAGAAAAGAGGACTGGGGTTGCGCATTTGTTGGGCGTCGGCCATTGCGCTGCCGACGCAGAGCCGAAGGCACCAAGCGACCATTGGTCGCCTAGCTGTCGATGTTGGCCGTGGGCTTCGTGCAGGCCAGCGTACCGGTGAAGTCGACGGAGTAGGTCACCTTGCCGGCCACGACCAGATCGACCTTCACCTTGTCGACGATGATGTTGCCGGAGTAAGTGCCGTTCGCGCCGGCCGTGTTCTCGACCATGAACTGCGCAGCGATGATCGCGCCTTCGTTGATGTCCGGCGGATCGACGTGCGGGTTTTGCGCGGCGTCGTAATTCGCGTCGAACGAGCCCGACCAGCCGTGCAGACCGTCGGCGTACTCGTACGCACCGCCCGACTCGCTGCCGGTGACGTCCTGCTTGTCGGCTTTCATCTCCAGGGAGAATTTCGTGACGGCGACGATCGTTCCGTCACAAGTCACTCGCCCGTTTTTACCTGCCAGCTTGCGAGGCGTTGTCATGTCTGCTCCTTATTGCGGGTTGACCAAGCGTTGCATGTGCACGCGATACTCGATCGTGCCTTTGAACAAATTGCGGTTGACCGGATCTTGAGTCACCCAGTCGTTGAGGTATTCCAGCCACTGCATCAGCGGGTTGTCGCCGTACTCCACCTTCACGGCGTCGATCGCCGTCTTAAACTCCTCCACGATGGCTTCGGCGGTAGGGCGATCGGACGCGAAGGCATCGACTGAAATCACCTGTGTGTCCGTGCGGGCCTGACCTTCCTCGTCAGCCGTGTTCCATTCGTCGGCTTGTGCCGGCGTCGTTTCGTCGATCGAGGCGTACGGGTTGACCTGCAGCGTCTGCGGTACCTGGCCGACGACGATCCGGCTCTGTGGCACCGTCGTCACGGTGTTGAGCGCGTTGCGGATCATCAGGGTTGCGCGCATGGAGCCCCCTTGTCTCGCCAGCGCTTGGCAGCGTTATATCCCAGCACTTCCGACCGCCGCTCTTCCAGCAGTTCGCCCGAAGACAACGCCTCACCGGAGCGCGGGTTCCGATTGCGGCAGACTCGCTCGCGCATTAGAGCGATCCGCTGCTCTCGGCACGCTTCGCTGTGCGGGCCGCTTTCGTCCCCACGGCGGTCGTCGTATTGGGCGCAAAAGTTGATTGGCGGCTGTGACGCTTTCACGATCGCCCTCCGGTCAAAAACAGACCCACTTGCCGGCGGTATTTCTCCCAGGTCACCCGGATCCATGGCCGGGCGGCCATGAACTTGGAGCCGTCCTCCAGGATCAGCCCGTAGTCGGCCGTGGCCGTGAGGCCCACGCAGCCTACCGGGTTGTCGTCCGTCGGCGGGTCGATCACCACGTTGTCATGCAACTGGCCGCTGACCAGCTTAGGCGGTTCGCCCGGCGCGCTCGGAAACTTCCCGCCCGGATTGGGCCGGCTGATCACCCGCTGCAACTGCTGCTGGATGAACAGGCAGGCATACATCACGTTCGTTTTCGAGGCCCGGCGGACCTTGAGCTTGAGCGCGTTACCGTTCCAGGATTCGATCTTAACTTTGCCCAACTAGCGGCTCCTTCAGCGTGACGACGCTCATCAGCGAAGTCAGGGTCTGCCGGTTCTTCACCTGCTTGATCGAATAGACGCCGCCACAAAAGCGAATCCGATGGGCCGTCGTCAGTGGCAAGTCCGCCAACAGGAAGATCTCGTGCGTAACCGTCAGGCGGCGGGTATCGGCGTTGATCTCCAGGTCCTGGTCGAGCGGCTGCACGCGGGCGATCTGCCGCGGATAGAGGACCACCCACTGCTCGGACGCGGCCCCCGTCGTGTCGACCGTGGACTGGTTCGCCACTTCGATATCGACAAGGTCCTGCAGCAGGTACTCGATGATGAAGTTGCGACAGAGGCAGACGTAGACGCCCGACATGCGATCGAGCGTCACCGCGATCGTGATTAGCTGCTCGCTGCCAACTGTGATCGTGTCCCGCAGCTTGGGAATCCAGGTGTTGACCTCCTTCTGCGGCAGGATCAGCTTGACGTCCCGCGTGGTGTAGACCCCGTTCGAGCGCGCGGCCTCCCGCACCGAGATCGTGCTCCGCTGGACGTTGTTGACCTTCTGCTGCTGGATGGTGCCGGCGCGCGACAGCACCAGACCTTGCAAGAGGCCGTCAATGCTCAAATAGTCGGAGGTCAGGTCGACGCTCATTTAGCTCACGCCAGGATGCGGGTCTCGTGCTCCCACGGGCCTTCTTCTTCTTCCATGACTTTCAGTTGCGCCCAGTCGATCTGTTCCTTCAGATACTCCTGGTACTCCTTCCAACTGAAAGTCCGTCCGTCGACGGAATACGACAACTTGGGTGGACCGGTCAGGCACGCCAGCAATTGCTGCTGTGCGGCCGCCAGAATTTGTCCGTACGGTCCGAGCGTCGTCATGATTTCAGCCCCCCAGTTGGTTTCGGAACGCGCGTCCTTTACCCGTTAGCCCGAACCGCCCACCAATCGACGATTCGATAGCCGCGCTCTTCGGCCACACCGATCAATCGGTACGCGGAATAATCAAACCGGGCATTTTTCCCGTGCCCCATCGAGATCGCGACGTAGCCTTCTCCGAAGTGTTCGACGTGAAGGTGGAACACCTGGATCTCGTGGTAAGAAACAAACTCCGGCATCCCGAGCATGTGGATCGGATCGTCATTCGGATCGTCCATTGAACGAGGGAGCCGGTTCGGACTTTGAACGCGGCCACTCTTAGAACTCTCGCGCGGGTGTTTATCCGGCTTGCAGTCGTCTCCAACAGCGCACGAGAAAATCGCGATGATGGCCAGCATGGCATAGAGGTATCTGTGCATCTCTCAAGCTCCCAAGTTTGTTCCGAAACAGTTGGATTGCCGCTTTGCTGCAGGTCCTATTCGGCCGCCGCGGGAACCGGCTGTTCCGGCATTTTGAACGGCCTGATCTTGTACTCGTGCGACGTCGCCCGAATGCCGTGCTGCCGCTTGAAATGGATCCAGGCCATCTCGTTGTCATCTTCGATCGGAATGTCATAGACGAGGTCCGGGACGCCCTGGAGCGACACAGTGAGCCGCTTCATGCCGTCGGGGATCGGGGTGACGCTGGCGATCTTGGGCGACATGCCCCGCGGGTGGGCTTTGGCTTCGTGCTCTTTCTTCTGGGTGGCGTCCATCTTGTGAACGGACATTGTGTCGGTGCCGGTGCCTTTGTCGGCGGCCGGTGCTCCGAGCGTTTCGGTGCTGGACTTGGCCATGGGGAATCGATCTTTCTTTTGCTGGAGGAAAGGAAAACTAGAAGAAAAAGAGAGCTGGGGGCTCTCGGTCTTTGGGACTACGAAGTTGCCGTGTTACGGAGCACGGCGCGCGGCTCGTTGACGTTCGGCACGCCGCGTTCGCTACAGCGATACCGCAACACGATGTCGCGCTCGAAGGACGCCTCCATGTTCGGAGCTGCCTGTTGGATTTCCATCCCCCAGTTCTCCATGTAATTGAAGGCCTCCTTAAAGTCCCCGTAGTACCACGTGAAACCGGCGTTCGAGCTGCCATATCCTGCAATCTCACGCTGGTACGCGATGGCGGACGACACGATCTTCGTCGCCATGCCCGCCATCGGGCTCGGCGAGAGTTGGACCAGGTTACCGGACTCGGTGGTATGCCGAACCTCTGTTGCCCCAAGCACACGCGAAGACGTGAAGAGCTTGGGCGGGTAGACCAACACCGTGTTCGGCGTGATCATGATCGGCTCGTTGTTGTAAGGATCAACCAGCAACGCGAACGTCTGAAGAGCGACGTCGAAGTTGGTCCAATCGATGAGCGGATTGGAGATCTGGTTGGTCCACAAAGCACCCGACGTCTGGTACGTGTTGTAGTTCGTACCCAACCGGGTGTACGGATTCACGACACCGATGACCACGTCGATGATTCGACGCTCGCGGTCGATGCCGAGACGCTTGCCGATCGCGCCCGCCTTCCGCAGGAGTTCGCCGGTCCGGTCGAAGAAGATGGTCTCCTTCGTGACGGACAGGATCGCTCCGTGCTTCGCGGTCTCGGGCGTTTGCAGGTAGTCTTCCTGCATCGAGAGTTCCGGAAACGGCATGCCGTCCGGGATCTGCTCCACGTTCCCGATGATGTTCGAGATGCCGGGAATCTTCTCGGTCTTGAACTTCGTCGGAACCGTCGAGCACAGCGAGTCAGCAACCAATCCGACGTCCTTGTAGGACGACATGATCTTGCTGAAAATCAGCTGGCCGATGATGTTCGAGAACGCGGTGACGTCCACGGCATCGCCGGCTTCGAGCAAGGGCACCAGGCCGCCGCGTTGACGACGATCGGGGTCCCAGCGATCGAACCATTGCTCTCCCAGGAAAGCAAAAGCCAGCTCCTTGATATCGAACTGTTCCGGCTTCATTTTGCCGGACGACATGGCTTCTTCGAGCAAGTTGAGCGTGTGATTCGCCCCGTTGCTCTCGTAGACACGTCTGAGGTTTGCACCTCGCATGCCAATTCTCCTTTATGGCGTTTTGTGGCCAGAACAGGACTAAACGGTCGCAGCCAACTGCGTTCCGCCAGCGTCCGTGGTGAGCGAACCAGCGATGCGGACCCGGACCGTCGTCGTGTTGGAGGGATACTCCTTCACGACGCGCCCGATCGCTTCACCAGCGGTCGTCACCTTGACAACCTGATTCTGGTAGAGGGCCGTCCCGCCGTTGTTGGCCGGGCCGACGTAGTCTCCCGTGTGGAACGTGGCCGCCGCACAGGCAAAATCGAACACGCCTTCGGTCGCCACGCGAACGGGGTCCGAGTCGAGATTGGCTCGGGACCGCTGCATGGCCACCCCGGCGTACAGGGCGTGGAAGGCAAGCTGCGTGTCCGCCAGATTGGTGGTCCACGCCACGTCGCACGCGCGAATCAAAACGCCACTGCTCATGCCCACCAGATCGCCGATGTCGATCTGTTGGGTCTCCAGCAGCGGGAGATTGACCGGGTTGGTTTCCCCGTACTTGTAGGGGCTTGGCTCCGGCATATCCTCACTCCTTGTCAGAGAACCTTTTCACTCAAAACTGAAAGTCCGCGTTCGTCCGCCGTCAGCTACTTCAGCGCCGCCACCAGCTCGTCGGACGTCGTGATCTTCTTCTCCTGGCCAGCATGTTCGAGCAGCGTCTGGCTGCTGCTCTTCACTTGCGTATGGCCCTTGGTCGGCTGCGGCTTGCCAGGCGCGAACCAGACCGTCTTGCGGTCTTCGATCAGCCGCGTCACGGCCGAATCGTCGGCCGCTTCCAAGAGCTGCGATTGGAAGAGATCGGAGATCGCCTCCTTCGGCAGCTTGGCCTCTTCGAGCAGACCGCTGATCTTGGTCCGGCGGTCCGCGATCTTCTTCTCCGTTTCCAGCACGTCGACGCGCGCCTTGAGCGTCTTTCGCTCTTCGAGCAACACTTGCTGCTCCTGGCTCGACTTGTGTTCGAGCAAGACGGCGTCGACGATGTCCGGACGCTCCTTGCGGAGCTGTTCCAGCGTCACACCTTTGAAGTCCATGGCCTCAAACTCCTCAGTAACGACCTGGGAGTTTGCCCCCGTGGACCCAGCGTCCTTGGTGAGCAGTGCCTCCCATTCATCCAACACGGCAACGATCCTTGCCTTCTTCTCCGATGGCGTCAGATCGGAATCTGCGTAGTCGCCATAGCAGCCAAGAATGCTGCTGACCAACTCCTGGGCGATGTTGCTGATTTTGCGAGTAGCTTTCAGTTGCTCGTCGGTCTCGATCTTGTCGGAGATCAGCCCTTCGAACAGGCTCTTGTTGGTGCCGCCGTCAGCCACCAGGTCGATTGAGCGCACCTTGGCCACGCTTTCGATGCACAACTCGCCGTTCTCGATCCGCCCCCGCCCGTCGGCGTTCTGGCTCAAAGCCACGGCGGCCGGCTGGTTGTCGGCCCACCATTCGAGGGTCTTGGCCCAGGGGTGAGCCGGGTTGTAATGCAAATCCCCGAACGTCCCCTCCGTCGCATTCACAAACCTCGCGTTTTTGATCAGACCGATGCGATCGGTGAAGGTCCGGGGCCGATCGGCTTCCGCTTCCGACGGGGGATGATTGACGTTGACGCCGATGCCTTCGCAGAGCCCGGCCTGCTCTTTGAGGGCGTTCTCGCTATAGCGACGGCGCGAGTAGTTGGCCCGCGAGTTGCGGCTGATCGGACCCAGCAGCTTGACGCCGTAGATCACGCCGGCCGTTTTGTCGATCCGGGGGCTGCTGGTCACCGTCTCCAGAATCGGAATCTCGATCGATTTCATGGTCACCCATCTCCTGAATGTACGTTGCCCCGCTCGCTAGACCTGTTCAGAAAATCAACGAACTGCTCGCCGAGGGGCGTTAGTCGCTTTCCAGTGCCACGGCATCTGCCGCAGCGGAAAACAGCGCAAAAGTTGTGAGAGCACGGCTCCTCAAGGGCGTCTATGAACTCGCTCCAATTGATTTTCAGCTCCGCAGAGACTCTGGCTTCGCTCATGGGATTGTTCCACTCGTGTTGTCGTTGACGGTCACCATCCAAGAGGCGCCGCGGCCTCTGCGGGGATCGCGGAAAATCGCCGCATGAATGCCGGCCTCTCTGAACTCTTCCGCGCGAGCTTCGGCCGCCGCCTTCGACAGCCCGGACGCGACCACTTTGCTGCCATTGAGCAGATGGGTCAGGTGCGGGTAGTCGATCTGCGCTTCGTTGGGTACGCCCGTCGCCGCGCCAATGCTCTGCGTCGTGCCCTGGTCGAAGAACCCGAAGCGATCCAACTGCTTGGCCTGGGATTGCTGCTGTTGCAGCGTGGCGATGTTCTGGCCGCTGTCCTGAATCAGCTCCGCGCGCTCCATCCCCCGCAAATCAGCCAGCGAGCGGAGACCGCCCGTCTCGGGATCGAGAAAGTTGTGGAAATGAATGCCCGTATCGTCGAAGCCCAGCAGATCCTTGACGAGCCGATAGCGGGTCTTGCCCACGGCCTGGACGCGGGTCTTCTCAGGCTGCTGGTCGAACCATTGCTCGTGGCTGACGGGGTCGACGGCGTCCGGGTCGGGATCGGAGAAGGCCGACAGCAATTCCGGATGGTCCTTCGCCCAATCAGGCGTCTTCATCACGACCGTGTACCAGCAGCGGCAGTTGGGCTCGTCCGGCAGATCGGACTTTTCGTCGGCCGTGAACTCGCCCTTATCGGGATCCTTCCAATAGATGCGACCCGACCGCGCGGCATGCGCGGGCCGTGAGCGTTCGTCGAGTGGGTTGCGAATCTGGAACCCGTCGATAATCTCGCCCATCGCCTCGTACGACTTGTCCTGCATCTTGTTGGCCACCCGCCGTGTCTCCGTCCGGGCAATTCGCTTGGCCGAAGAATTCACGTCGGACACGTAGGGCTGAATCTGCTTGGCAATCTTCTGCCACTTCGTGCCCTGGGCCATTTGCTGCACGATGATGTCGGCCAGCGTGTCCGGGTTGGTCACGCGGTGCGACAGCGTGTCGAGCCGCTGCTCCCAGTTCTGCCCGTTGAGCGGGGCATAAATGATCTCGCGGACTTCCTTCTGGGATGGCGGCTTGAACAGCAGCCGGCGTGCTTCTTCCTTCGTGGGCTTGGCGGATGTCGCGGTCCGCTTTGGTCCCAATCCCAGTTGCAGCTCGCCGTCGTCGCGCGTGTCGTCGTCCATCCGCTCCAAGAGCGTCCGCTTGACTCGTGGCAGCGCGGCCCACCACTTGGGCGGGATCACCGACAGCGTGTCGGCCACCGCCGTGCGAAAGCCCCAATCGGCGGTGTGGAGCAGTTCCTTGGCCACGGTCGCTTTGATGTCGTGGAACACCCGCCACATGGCGGCCGAGATGATCGACCGCGCGGCCAAGTGATGCTCGTACTTGGCCCGGAGCGCCTTGAGCATCCGTCGCCAGGCCTGGGTCGTGATCCGGTTGATATGGTCGACCACCTGCGCAACCCGAGCCGCGATCGCGTGCTGGCGAATCTCAGTCTTGCTGAGGAATGTCGCGTCGAGCGGGTGGCGCATCATTCAAACTCTACGATCAGTGGTGCAGGAGCCATGAAGCCCTCGCGCTGAGCCTCGTTATGGTGCACGATGATGTGGTTGCCGGACGTCGTCTGAAATCGTTCAATCCAACCTGAATCGGTGTCGCATTCGATTACCCTTGTCCATTGCCGTCCGGCGGCGTCTATCACCCTCTTGACGCGCCTACCGACTCCGACCGTGTTGTCGACCGTGTAGATCATCACAGCACGCTCAGCACCATCAGGAGGACGACGAGGATGATCAGCACGCCCAGGCAGCCGCTCGGGCCGTACCCGAACCCCTGGCTGTGTGGCCAGGCGGGCACGACGCCCATCAACAGCAGGATCAGGATCACGAGAATCAACAGTCCCATCGGCTAACCTCCCGGATCCGTAGCCGGCCCCGTGGCTGCCGGCGGTTTGTCTTTGGTCGGCGCGCCCGGCTTCGGCGCGATCGTTGTCGGCGGTTTCTCACCGCCAACGGCCGTGTCTTCCGCGTCGTCCTCACCCGGAGCGGGAATGCTCAGGTCCGGCCCCTGCCGTTCGCCAACGGTCGCCACGTGCTCGTCGATGTTGGCTTGCTCGGCCTCGTAATCGAGGTCTTCACGCTGCGACCAGCTCTGCGGTGACAACACGCCCTCTTGTTTCAGAATCTGATTCTTCTGCGTGTCCTGGAGCGCGTCGCGGACGGCCAAGGTGGGCGCCACCACGTTCAGCTCGACGATGTCCATCAGCGCGTCTAGCAACGCTTCGTTGTCGCCGCTGTCGACTTCCAGACCGTCCAACAGCGCGCCCAAGTCGAGCTGCCCGGTTTCGATCATCCACGCGACCGTCTTCCAGACGATCTCCGCGAAATAATCCTTGAACAGATCCTGCAAGCGCTGGAACGACCGCACGGCCGGACCTTCGGCCACCATCGTGCTGGCGAAATTGGCGTTGCTGGCATCCGAGGTGAACATGAACTCGGGCATCTGGACCGACGCCGCACAGGCACGCAATTCCGCCTGCAACGCAGCCACCAGCTTGTCGACGTTCACGCCCACGATCGGGAACTCGTAGTCGACGTTCTTCGGCACGTCGAGATTGCGTGGGTCGCTCTCAAAGCGGTAGCGGTGCGTCTTGCCGGTGACTTCGTTGGTCACCATGGCGTCGGCTTTATCGTTTAAGAAGCTGGCCACCACGTTCGAGGCGTTCTTGGTGCCGTGCTTGCGAATCATGCCGATCGAGGCTTGCGCCGCCACCACCACTGACATGTTTCGCAACAGCTTGTCGGCCCGCCGCAAGTTCTCGTTGATGCAATAGGTGGTCGGGATCCCGCGCTTCACGTTGGAGTCGACGTTCATCTTGAGATAGGCGATGTCGTCAGCAGGCACCCGGTCCGGCACGCTGGCGTCTTTGTCCGGGTCGGCGATCCAGAAGGCGACCGGCGCGTTCTTGTCGATGCCGTTATCCTCCACGCCGAACGCCACCGCCTTGGGGCTGACGCTTGTCGTCTCGCCGGGAGAGCGGACCATGTCCGATTCGACGAACCGCAGCTCCACCTTGCCGTCTTGCATGTCGAAACGGCGGATGATCGACTCGCCGTCGCGATCGGCCCGCCGCACGGCCTCCTGCTCGATGAAGCTCATCTTGACTTTGCGGAGCCACTTGTTGATCGGCTTCTGGATCTTCTTGGCAATGGCTGCCGCCTGCGAATCGTCCTCGTCGACCGGGGCGAACTCGTATTTGAAACCGGAGCCCACGACGTAGTTGACGCGATTCTCCACCAGGTTGCGGGCGAAGCCGTTGGAGACGTTCAGCCACCGGGACTGGTAGCGGATCATCCGCAGGCCCGTCTCGTCCTGGAACGGCACCGAGGTGTTGTAGCCGAAGAGATCGCCGCCCCGGTTGATGGTCTGCCAGAGCGTGCCGTCCGAGTCGATGATGCGGTCAGCCACCATCGAGACAACGTCATACTCGTTGAACATCGACAGGTATTCTTCGGTCAGCCGCAGTTCGAGCTGAGTCTGCTTGAGCTCCAATTGCTCCAGGCAGGCGGCTTTGTCCTGGGGCATGGCAGACCGCGCGCGGGGATCGTTCGGGCCGCGCTGTTTCGCGTGGCCGTTGCCGCCGATCGGTTCGACGAACACGGTGTCCATTACCACGGGGCCTCCGTGCTGCGATCAAACTCGACAGAGCAACGCGGACAGCGAATCGTCATGCGAAGAATTTTGCTCAACAGCCAGCCGGCGGGCGTGTCCCAGTCCGCAAACTGGCCGCAATCGGCGCATCGGCGCTTGATGACTGCGAACGTGAACGAGCACGCCAGCGCGATCAAAAGCGACGATAAACACGATGTCGAGCATCAGGTACGACTCAGGTGATCCGATTTTCATTACGCGGCCCCCGCAAGTGCGACGTCGTTATCGAGCTCGATCGCCAGCCGCAGCGCCATCTCCAGCGCGTCGGGGCCGTCGTCGTGGTCTCCCGTGAACAGGTCGCGCATCTGGTTGACCAGCATCAGCGTGCCCGGCGAGCGGGTCTTAAACCGGAACAGGCGGCGGGACAGGTACGGACCCAGCCGGCGGATGCGGACTTCTTTGCGGACCACGTTCACGATTTCGTAGATCGGCAGCATGATCCCCTGCAGCTGGGACTCGCGGAGGAAGTCGCCCGCGAGCAGTTCCTGGAACTGGTTGGTCTCGATGGCGAAGCCCTGGCAGCCGGGAAAACGCCTGTAAACGTCGATCCCATCGTCCACGATCTTGGCCACGTCCCGCCGCTCCAAATCGGCCTCCACGTACAGGATGCCGTCACGCGCGCGGGCCAGCTTGACGATGGCCGAGTAGTCGCCGCGTCGCGCGTCGCGTCCCTTGGACGGATCGAGGGCCATGACTTTGAGCGTGAGCGTCTTGGCGTCGGGCCACTGCTCGAACCAAATGCGATCGTCGTCCAGCCATTCGCTGGGGAACTCGCAGGCTTCGGGATTGACGGGGTTGCCTTGCTTCTCCGACTCAAACGCATTCCGCCCTTCCCGCACGCGCATCTGCATCAGCTCGTACAGGCTCTCCTGTTCCGGCCAGAGCAACACGGCGCCTTCATCCATCTGTTGCTTGTTTCGCTCATAGAACTCGCGGGCCTCGTCCTGATAGCGGGGGTTTTGAATGTCCGTATAGATCGTTTCCCACTGTGCCCACAGCTCCATGTGCTTGGGCCATTGCTCGATGGCCTGGAACAGGTCGTGAGCCCAGCCGGGCGTACGTGCGAGCGTCAGCGGCAGGCATTCACGATGCAGCACGGTTCCCAACACCAGGACGTTCGTGTCCTTGTTGCCGCATTTCATCAATGCCCGGTTGAACCAGGAGCGCGCTCGCTCGCGTTGCCTGGGAGAGAAAATGTGGTCGTCGTTCTCCAAGTCGTCAGCAACAATTAACGATGGGCGGTGCTGTTTGCGTCGACGTCCACGGATTTTGTTTCCGGTGCCCAAGGCGTCCACGGCCACTCCGTTTCTGGCAACAATACGATTAGTTCGCCAAATACTGCCGATGCCGCAAGCACCTGGATAGGCGTCAGCGAGGGCCGAGTTTGTTTCGAGTTCATTCTTGATCGCCTCCAGGAAGGTATAGCTCTGGTCGGCCGTGTCGGACGTCAGAAAGATGTAAGTCTCCACGTGCTCGCAGATGCACTTGAGCACGTAGGTCAGCGACACGAACGTGGACTTGGCCGAGCCGCGGGGAGCGATGATCACCCGGCGCGTGCCGCGGGCTGAATGCATGCACGAAATTGTTTCGCTCACCGAGCGGTGCATGCGGGAAGGCGCGCGATCGTAGTAATGCGGCAGAAACCGCTTGCCCCAGTCCAGCACGCTGTCGCTGACTTCTGTGGTTGGCGGGCACAGCTGCTCGCGAAATGAGCCAACGACGTCATTGAGGTCTTCGTTGGAGAACAGATTCCCAAGAGAGCCCAGGTCGACGGACCCGACTTCTTCGCGAAGCTCTTGAATGAGGGTGTTACTCTGTGGCATTCGTTGTCTTCTTAGCCGGCGACAAACCCAGTCCCGCCAGCAAGTCCGAAAGTCGCGTGTCGATCTCTTTCCGCAAGGTGCTGTCCTTCACCACGTCGTTGATGACCTGGCTCAGGCTGAGCATCAGCATCAGCATTTGCTCGCGGGTAAAGCTGTCCGGTGTTCTGGCGGCGAACTCTCGCCACCACTTGCGCTCGAGCATCCAAGCCGACGCCCGCCACTGATCGTCGCCCTTGTAGAGTTTCTGCAGGTGGTGGTGCTTGCCTTCCGCTTCCGCCTTTTCGATCCGCGCCTTGAAGTCCGGGTGTCGCTTCGTGGTGTCGCCCAACATCATCAAGTCGGCGACCGAGCCAGACCGACCGATCAGCTTCATGGCGTCCGTGCGCGAGCCACCGACCCGCAGGCAGCGGAGAATGACCCTTTCCTCGGCCACGCCAATCGTCTGGACGCGATCCGAGCCCTTCCTGCGATAGGCTGCCCCGGCGTCTGTTTTTGGCTTCTGCTTGGCCATAGCCCACAAGAACACTAAGGTTTCAACCACCTGCAAAGATCGACGTGCCGTCCGTCGGGAAAATGTTGATCTGGTAATCTGTGCCCGTGCAGGGGAAGTGCTCTAGCGCCCCCGCGTTGTTCACGATGAACCAGGCGTAGAACTTGCCCGGACTGGCCACGTCGGCCGACTGCCATTCGTAAGCCACGATCCCCTCCGCTGCGTTGATGATCAGCGCGCCGGCGTTGGCGATCGTAGGGACGGGCGGACTCGACGGAATCGCTGGCACCATCCGAAACGCCACGGTCATGCCGGTCAGGTTCATCGGCACCTTGTTGCCGTTCGTGTCGGTCACGAACAGCTGAGCCGTGGGCAGCTTCAGCAGGTCGCCGACCGAGAAACTTTGGACGTTTGACGCCATTACCGCACGGCCCCCGTGTTCACCAAGGCGTCATTCGAGATCAGGGCCAGTGCGTCTTCCTGGAGTGAGACCCAGGGAAGATCCTCGATCCAGATACTGGCCGGCGCGTGGTTGTTGTAGATCGGGACCGGATACATCGTCTTGAGGTCAGCCGTCACGAACGACGCCAGGAAGAACGAGTCAGCTCCCGTGCCGGTGTCGGTCACGCTGTCGATGATCGTGGCCTGCAGGATGTTGTCGCTGCCCACACCGGCGTCAGTGAGCGAGTACGTGATCACGGTGCCCAGCGAGTCCGTGCCGGTGAGCGTGTCGACGAACGGCACGAAGGCCGTAAGCCCCAGCACGTCCACTCCCACCGCGGCAATGCTGTCGACCAGGGAGATGGGCAACTCTTGTCCGGCAACGTCCGCCCCGGAACTCGCGTCAGCCCATTCGTTGCCGACGCCGACGGACATGGCATCCAGGCCAACCGATGATTCGGAGTAGACGTTGATCGGAACGGCTGTCAGCGTGTCGAGCCCCGAGCCCGTGTCGAACTGTGCCAAACCGCCGAAGAACGTGGTTTCCGTGCCTGTGCCAGTGTCCGTATCCATGAACGTGGCGATGGTGCTTTCGCCATCGTTGGCCGTCATCACGTCGGAGAGCAGGATTGAGCCGGAGAGGCTTTCCGTGCCCAGTCCCACGTCGATCGCCAGGCTGTCGACCAGCGGGAACGCGTCTGTTGCGGAGCCCGTATCGATGCCGAACGACAGCTGCAGGTCGAACTCGGTTTCCGTACTCGAGCCCGTGTCCGTAACCGACAGAGCAATCGAGGCGACTTCGGTTCCGCTCGACGTGTCGGTGGCCAGCGAGTCGAGCACCGGGAAGACATCGGCGGCAGCGCCGCTGTCTGGATAAGAGACCGAGACCAGCGGGTAGGTGCCGACCCCAACATAGAGCAGCCCGTTCCAGACGTAGACTTCGGGGCCGTCGTTGGCGGAAGTGGCGTCAGCCAACGGCAGATTGAGGGTCGGGGCTGCGTCTGCTCCGGTGCTTGAATCAGCGAACGACTGCTGCCAGACAATCGAGGTGGTGTCTGAGCCTGAGCCGGTGTCGGCGAGGGAGACTGGGGTGCCGCTGGTCGTATAAGTGACCGTAATCAGCAGCCCGAAATAGTTTCCGCTCGAATCACCGCCCATCGCCGTTTCGACGACCACCCGAAAATTATTCCAGAGGGACGGCGTCGAGTTGTTGATGGTCAGTGCGGTTGGCCCAGACGTGATCTCTGATCCGCTGGTGGTCGTGATCTTGCTGGACATCGACGCGAGGAGCGTTGCGCCGGTGCTGTCGTAAATCTTCAAGAGAAAGTCGGAGGTCGCTTTGCTGGTCGCCTGCCATTTGGCTGTATAGGTGGCGCCAGAAATTGCCGTGATAGTGCCGGTATTGAATGTGCAGGCGCCGATGTAATTGTTCGTGCCGCCCGTGCCAGACGCCTGTGTGATGTAATGCGTGCCGTCGCCCGCACCACCCGATGCCGAAAGCACGCCCCAGAAATTGGACCCAGTTGTTGTCCAATCTGTTGTGGTGATGTCGCTGCTAGGAACGACGTTTGAGCTGGGCATTTAGAAGTGCCTCAGCGCATTGGGATCGTTGGGGAATGCCGTCGCATCGATCGGCACAATTTCCCAGTCATTTTCCTCCAAGAACCGGTCGCGGTTGGCCAGCCTGGCGGCCATCGTGTCCTCTTGCGGCCCAACCACAGTGGCGACCACGGGCACCGGCCGACTGATGATGAACGCCTGCATGTGGGCGGCGTGGGGTCCGGTGAAAGTGTTCGCACACATCCACTTCGTCGGGGCGCCCTTGCTGCCTTTGGGTCTCAGCGGAGTTGGCAGCATTTCAGCTACGGTCACCCGCGAATGCGGATTGATGAGCACGTGCCACTCGACACAAAGCGGCCGAGCCACCGGCGCTTCTTCGGCCGTCGCCACAATACAAACCGTAAAAAGCTGTGAACTATTCATCGCGCGCGTGCGTTAGGATGGTCTGGGGGAGGGTTGGGACAATGTCGCGTTCTACGATCTTTGGTTACATTGCCTACATGTTGGCATTCCTCGGCGCCGCGAAGGCGTGCTATCTCGCAGGCACTACACCCGAGCTATTCGGAGCCGACGAGCTTTTTCACTTCGACCTCGTGTCGCACTATTCACAGTTGGAGACTCCCCGGTCGTTCGTGGGGCTCACGCTGGAAGCCGGCCGGCACATCAACTCGCCGATCCCCCTGGTCAATCACGAGTCCCTTGAGCCGCCGCTTTACTACGCGATCGCCGGCGCTTGGCATGCGGTGGGCCAGATCGCCGTTGGCCTCAACCGAATGCCGTTGTGGGACCGTCTGCTTTCCGCCGCGTTCGCGTTTGCGGCCGTCATCGTTGGCTGGCTGGTCGGCAGAGAGATTTTCCCCGGAGACGACTTTCGGCAACTTATCGTCCCGGCCGTCATTGCGATCATTCCGCAGCGCGACCTTTGCATGGTGAGTGACGATTCCC
>Ga0210388_10001011_pt1 | contig 22350 bp, 24 predicted proteins | sample IncBWC19OmetaG_FD_155485 | JGI IMG/M metagenome (GOLD analysis project Ga0210388, IMG submission 155485) | Forest soil microbial communities from Barre Woods Harvard Forest LTER site, Petersham, Massachusetts, United States - Inc-BW-C-19-O ...
ATGCGCTCGAACGGACAGCCGAGGGCGGCTGTCCCCACATGCGCATTTTGACAACTTAGGCGGTGCCTCGTGAGCGCGGTGTTGTCTGTGATTAAATCGAGTCATGTTCGCGCGCAGAATTCGCGTCGAGTACGAGTACCGTGGCCAGCGGCTGCCCTGTCCGCTGAAGTGGCTGGACAGTTTTTCCATGCGCAATTTCACCAACGCAAGCGTATTTGACGATACGTTGCCGGTCGGCGACGGGCGCATGGAGATTGGTAAGAACGTTCCCTTGGAACAGCTCCGTGATGCCATGGAGGACTGGTTCCGGCGCAAGGGCTATCTGCCAGCAGATTCGAACTTGTTACTGGAAGAAAACTGAGGATCGGACGAAGGTATCCGCAAGAGAAATTGGTTCGAGGAAAGTCCGTTCCGCGGTTCCGAAACGGGAAATATTTACCCGTTTCAGAACTTTCTAGAGCGGTGAAGTTGCCAAGGTATGTTATTTTCAGAGAATAGGAAGATCCCCCAAAGGGGTGGCCAACAATTTGCACATAAAACTTTGAGGTACGGATGATGAATTTCCGATCGGAGCCCTTCCCCACATCCGGCACTCGCGAATCGAGCACACGGCAGCCTCTGGCTGAACCGTGGGACGGTCCGCGGTTGAGGCCGGAGGATGCAAAGTTCTTCCGTTCATGGTTTGTATACGATTTCAGTCCGAAGACTGTTCCACCGCGCGGCCGCGTTAACTGGAGCCTGGTCGGGGGACTCGGGCTGGCAACCTCTTTCAGCGTCGGCTTCTGGGTAGGCGTGGGGCTGATGATCGCCCGGTTCTGGAAGTAAGGGTCGGCCTGCGCAGATTCTTCCGATATTCTCGGGGTGGTTACTTGTCGTAGTGCAGGAGCGACATCACGTCGTAACCTTTTAGTTTTTCCCGGCCCTTCAGAAAATCCAACTCTACGACGAAGCCAAGTCCTGCGATCTCTGCGCCGAGCAGAGTGGCGAGCTTGGCTGTGGCCTCGGCGGTACCTCCGGTGGCGAGGAGATCGTCGACGATCAGCACGCGCTGGCCTTTCTGGATTGCGTCCTTGTGCATCTCGAGCGAGTTGGTGCCGTATTCGAGCGCGTAATCGAACCTCACGGTTTCGGCGGGGAGTTTGCCCACCTTACGAACCGGAACAAATCCCGCGTTCAAACGGTAGGCCAGCGCCGGGGCGAAAATGAAACCGCGGGCTTCCATGCCGAGGACGAGATCAACCTTCTGGTCGACGTAGTGCTCGGAGAGCCGGTCAACAAGCGTGGCCAGGCCCACCTTATTTTTCAGCAGGGTGGTGATGTCGTAGAAGAGGATTCCCTTCTTGGGGAAATCGGGAACTTCGCGGATCAGCTTTTTGAGTTGGTCGGCATTCATGCCTGAGTTGGGAGACAATCTACCACGCTCCTTCAATGCGAAATGAAGTGACGCCGCTTGCCGGGCGGGCTTCGGACTCTTCGACCCCATCCACGCGAGCCGCTCGCGGGCCTTCGCGCAGGCGTGAACGCAGGCCGGAAAGCTGATCGCGGGTTCCCTGAGCCATGATCTCGACGCTGCCGTCGGCGTTATTGCGAACCCAGCCCGCAATGCCGAGAATGTGGGCTTCACGCTCGACAAACCAGCGGAAACCAACGCCCTGCACGCGTCCGCGGACTACGAAGCGGCGTGCTTCAACGGATTTTTCGGCGGCAGTCATCGAAGCTCATTTCTCAGCGGCGCAGTTACCAGCCTATCAAGGCCGCACAAAGTTCATCAGGCCGGTCAAGTCATCCGCAGTCGCGTCGGGCCGAACTCCCATCTCGGCGGCAGGCTGGTGACGGCGATTGGCCCAAAATGTCGGATAGCCGAACCACTTTGCCCCCGCCGCGTCCCAACCCGCAAAGGCCACAAAAACGATCTCCTCGCGCTTCAGGTGCAAAGCATCGACGCCAACCTGATAGGCACGAGCATCGGGTTTGTAGGTCTTGACCGAGTCGGTGCTCAGGACATGTTGAAATTGTCCTTCCAGGCCAGAACTCTTGATGCAAGCATCCAGCATGTCAGACGTGAGGTTCGATAGGAGCCCCAGTCGAAGACCAGCTCCGGTGAGCGACTTGAGCGCCGGCGGAACGTCCGGCCAGGGTTTCAGCGCGAGGTAAGCGTTCATCAGCCGCTCACGCCTTTCGGCTGTGAGGTCAAGTTTCAAAGTCCCGGCAGCAAAGACGAGAGACTCTTCAGTGACTTGCCAGAAGTTCTCATAGTGCCTGGACAGAGCACGCAGCCAGGTATATTCGAATTGCCGGTTTCGCCACAGGTCGCTGAGCTCCGCACCTTTGCCAGGAAACAGCTCCTCGGCAAGCGTGAAGACGGGGCTGGGATCGAAGATGGGGAAGGCGTCGAAAAGCACAGCCTCAGCTTTGTGGCCTTGTGCGGCCAAGACGGATTGTGAGGACGCGAAGGCGGAAGTGGCGGTGAATCCGGCCATCAGATTGAGGAACTCTCTTCGATTCCTTGACATCTCGCTTCGACGCAAAGTGCACTCAACCCGGCGAACCGGTTAGGCCCGTGACAAATACACACCTTCGGCGGTGTCGACCTTGATCTTCTCGCCTTCATTGATGAAGGGCGGCACCTGCACCACCAGCCCGGTTTCAGTTCTTGCGGCTTTGGTGACGCTTGATGCGGTCGCGCTCTTCAGGCCAGGCTCGGTCTCGACCACAGTGAGCTCCACGGTCTGGGGCAGTTCGATGCCGACGGCTTTGCCGTCGAAGAATTCTACTTTGATTTCGAGGTTGGCGATCAGGTAGTCCACGGCGCCGCCCAGAATCTCTTTGGTCAGGTGCGTCTGCTCGTAGTTCGAAGTGTCCATGAAGTAGTAGTTGTCGCCGTCGGCATAGAGGAACTGCATGTCGACCTCGTCCACGTTGACCTTCTCGATGGGATCGGGCGATCGGAAACGGTGTTCGAACATGGCGCCGGTGCGAAGGTTGCGCAGCTTGGCCTGGATGAAGGCACGCAGGTTGCCGGGCGTGCGGTGTTCCACGCTGAATACGGAGTGCAGATCATTGTTGTGCTTAATGATCATGCCGGGACGCATTTGGGTGGCAGGGATCGACATCGCTTGAAACAATCTCCTTAAAATAAGTGCGGTATGCAGGGCTGACGGAAGGCGGGCAGGCCACATATTCCGCCGCACAAGGGCCGAAAAGTTATTTTACACTCAGGTCACGGGAAAGGAAACCTTCCCGAAGTTGCACTCATCATAAGCGAGCCCCTTCGTCGCGCATGGGTAGGGCTCGCCGCCCCACCTTGCAGAGGAATAGAATTGCGGTTGGCGGGATATTGCAGCCGGACGGAAGGATGCCCGGCGCTCCCGCCGAGTGGAAATGAGGTCACATCATGCGCTTTGGACGTTATGAATCTTCGGAGGGAAACAACATAGGAACCGCGGTTACGTTCTTTCTGGTTGGACTGGGTGCGGGAGCGCTGGCGGCGCTTGCGCTCGCCCCGAAATCCGGCAAACAATTCCGCCGCGATTTGAAGCGCGGCTACGACGATGCCAAGGACACCCTGCAGGACTGGACGGAAGAAGCCAAAGACCGAGCGCGCGACGCCAAGGAGCGCATGAAAGACGTGGCCGAGCGCGGCGTTGATCTGGCCGGAGACCTGCGGGACGCTGCACGGGAGAAGGTGGAACCGCTGCGGAAGGCTGTCAATCGCGGGTAAGAATAAGAAACGGAAATATCATCCCGAGCGAAGCGAGGGGCGACATTTGTCGAACTCACCGGCTGACGACATGTGACTCGGGTTCACTCTCAGTGAAAGATGGCGGCGAAAAACCTGCCGATCCGCCGCAGTACAGGATGGTGTTCGGCGTTCGCCTCGGTGCTGGGCGCGGGCGGCGGTTGTATAAGGGTTTCAAGGCGCGCGGACCGGGTTGAAGATTCCATCACTGGCAGCGCTGCGGCCTCATCCGTTGGAGCGGGTGGGGCTGCGGAGCGTTGCTTGCCGCGGAACACGAATGGTGCGTCCACTTGGACGTGAACTTCATCCGGCCGCGAAGGCGGGAGGGGCTGGATTTCGGGCCCGCTGGAGAGGGTCTGCGGCGCGTCGTTGCCGGGCTGCGCTCCAGTCGCGGGCGAAGTGCCGTTGGCAACGGTGTTCTTTGCCGGTAGCTCAGAATCGGGAACCATCTCCGGAGCCTTATCTGTCTGGATCACAGGGACCGGTGTCGGGCAACCACACTCTGCAGGGACTTCGCCGTCGACCTTGTCGATCCGCCCCAAGTGAAACATCGCCTGGTCAGTGGGTTTCACCTGATAGATGCGGTCACCTATCAACTCCGAAACTGAGGCTGAAGAGCGGTTGCCCGCAAGCGCCCGTACGCAAGTGTTGCCGTGCGCGTCGGCGCTGACCGCATAGTCAAACTCTCCCGGGCCGGCGAACAGGATGCGGAAATCGGGAGTGAGCACGGTATCAACTGATTCCTCGAGTGCGTAGTGCGTCTCCAGCGCCCCGGTGCTCAGGCCGAGCATCAAAGCTTTGGTGTTCTTCGAAGGTGTCACGGAAAGCGTGGTCCCAGGACAAACGCGGACCTCGCCTCCTCGCGACAAGTGCAGTACCGCAGTGTCGCTGCCGGCGGTCAGCGTTGGACCCGCCGCGAGGCGCTTGCCCGCCAGCACGACCTCACCTATCCCAGTGCCGACCGGCACGACCGCCGGCGTGGCAGATGGAGTCAACGATGAAACCTGCGACGGCTGAGAGGGTAACTTGTTGATGGCTGCGTTCGAGCCTGCGTCGGGGTCAGCGTTCGGGTCTTCGTTCTGATCGGGGCGAGGTTTCAGCCGCACCATCAGGCGGTTGCCTGCGGCGTCCCAGGCGTAAGCGTACGGAACCAGGAGGTCGAGCACAATTCTCGCGATGGGAGGATCTTTCTGGTATTGCTCAGTGCGGAGGGTAAGAATGTTTTCCTGCAGCACTGGACTTCGCCTGTGCGGCTGTCCCAGGCGGGCGTTCGATAGATCGATGACCAGCCGCGGAGGCGAATCCAGCAAGTGAATGGTGGGTACCAGGCGGTGAGTGGAAACAATTTCAACGGCCGGTACACCCCCCTCATGCACTACGCGCACGCTGCTGACGAGGGCGACCTCCGCGTCAGGAGGGTTCGTCTTCTGAGATTCCGCAGCCTGCGGCCACGCTCTCGCGACCGCCAGCGCCGCCAGCATAATGCCGACAACTTGAATGCCAGATCGCGGCAAGGAAATCCTCGGGAAGATCGAAGTGATGCCAGGCCCCTGAGGAACCTTATCACTTGTCAGGAAGGGAATGAAGCGGTGTCTGAAACAAGTAGCACGGCGTGGGAATGTTCCCGATGCCGGTCATTTCGTCAAGAAGTCAAATCGCAAGCGCGAAGCATCCCGGAGCGTTGTCCCGGGAATTGGGCGACCTCCCAGGACTCAACCTTAGCTCTGCGGAAGGAACTCATACTCTTCAATGACGGCGGCCACGGCCATTTTGCCGTCTGCGCTGCCATCCTCAATGCGAACTACGCGCCCTTTGCACTGCACGCGGATACTCTCGGTGAGCGTGATCTCGGGCGGCAGGGTCAGAGTGAAGCCGATGGGCGACCCTTGCGCGATGGGTGAGTCGAGGTAAAGGCTGATGCCGCGCGCGCTGACGTCGCGGATTTGAGCCGGTTCACCGTGGCCAGAGTTTCCATCGCGGGCTACGGCAACCGGGATCCGCAGCGCGAAGCGTCGTGCAGCCCTTTTTTCCTGCTGGGCTTCTGTCATGTGTTACTCCAAAGCTAATGTAGTAGGTTTCAACTTATCTCCACAATGACTTGGGCAGCGTGTTCCGTCAATACCACCGTTGGGGACGGGGATGGCCCGTTCCGGCTAAACTGTAACTGGGTAAGCTGTAACTAAGGATGGTTCGGTGGTCTTCGTTCTTGACAACTACGATTCCTTTACCTACAACCTGGTTCAGTACATTGGGGAACTGGGCGCGGAGGTTGAGGTTCGCCGCAATGACCAGGTGACGGTTGCTGAGGTCGAGGCCATGCGGCCGGAGCGCATCGTGATCTCGCCCGGACCGTGCACGCCGCAGGACGCCGGCATCAGCATTGATCTGATCCGTCACTTCACCGGCAAGGTGCCGGTTCTCGGCGTTTGCCTTGGACATCAGGCTATCGGCGCGGCTTTTGGCGGCAGTGTCGTGCGCGCTCCTCATCTGATGCACGGCAAGACGAGCGCTGTTACGCACGATAACAAGAGCATCTTCCGCGGCCTGCCCATGCCGATGACGGCTACTCGCTACCACTCACTCATTGTGGAGGGGAAAGGCCTGCCGGCAGAACTTGAAGTCAGTGCGTGGACTACGGAGAAAGACGGCTCGCGCACGATCATGGGTTTGCGGCACCGGCAGCACCCGGTTGAGGGAGTGCAGTTTCATCCCGAGAGCGTGCTGACTGATGCGGGGAAAAAGCTGGTGGCAAATTTCTTAGAGGGGATCAGGGGCTAGAGGTCAGGGGCCAGATATAACCGCCTACTTTTGGCGAAGTGAATTGAGTAGGCCGTTCAAGACTTTGCCTACCTCAGTTGCACGATTGAGCAAGATGTTTGATTGGCCGGAGCTCATGTAACCCAGCTTTTGTGAAATCAGAACTTGTGTTTCGATCTCCATTAGTGAACCTCGCGCGTGCCCTAGAAATTGCTTGTATTCGCCAGTGGATAATCTCGCGTGCCTTCCACGATGTTGCTAGGAACGGAAACTGCCGCTCGTCTCAACTGAGAAACTAATCCGTAGGTCTCGGCCTTGGGAAAATTCTGTGTTGCCCGGTAAATCTCAAGCACCAATTCAACCGATTTCTGCCAGACTATCAGGTCGCGATATGACTGCACGCGGGGCATCGCTAAACATTTCATACCGACATTTTGCTGCATGTCGGATCTCATGGATGTGTGAAGCATCACATTGTGCTGTGGATATCCCCAAAATGGGACGAAGTCTGACCCCTAGCCCCTAAACCCTATCCCCTAAACCCTAGCCCCTGCCCCGAGCCATTTCCACTGCTCTTAGCAACGCCTGAGCTTTGTTCATCGATTCCTCGAACTCCTTTGCTGGGTCAGAATCGGCCACGATCCCTGCTCCTGCCTGCAGATACGCGTGCTTGCCTTGCATGAGCATGGTGCGAATGCCGATGCAGGAATCGAGGTTGCCGGCAAAATCGGCGTAGAGTACCGAACCACCGTAGATGCCACGGCGCACTGGTTCCAGTTCTTCGATGATTTGCATGGCGCGGACTTTGGGGGCGCCGCTCAAGGTCCCGGCAGGAAAACATGCGGCGAAGGCATCCAGCGCGCCGAGATCCTTTCGCAGCGTGCCTTCAAGCGCCGAAACCAGGTGCATCACGTGGGAGTAGCGCTCCACATACATCAGATCCTTCACTTTGACTGAGCCGTACTCGCTTACGCGGCCGAGATCGTTGCGGCCGAGATCGACCAGCATAACGTGCTCGGCTCGCTCCTTTTCATCGTTGCGCATCTGTTGTTCTAGGCGCTGGTCTTCGGCTTCGTCGCGGCCGCGCGGATGGGTGCCGGCTATAGGGCGGTATTCCAGCTTGCGTCCGGTCACACGCACCAACATCTCGGGAGACGACCCGAGGATTTGCGTGTCTCCCATTCGCAGAAAGTAGAGATACGGCGAAGGATTGACCTGGCGCAGGGCGCGGTAAAGATCGAACGGCTTGATGCCGGGGATAAAGTCGAGGCGCTGCGAGAGCACGACTTGAAAGATGTCGCCTGCGGTGATGTATTCCTTGCAACGCTCGACGCTGCGCAGAAACTGCGCGCGGGTGGTTCCGGTATGGATTTTGAGTTTCCCCGGCTTGGTCTTGACGGAGTTGCGCCACATTGCCGGGCGCAATCCCGCCGCGAGTTTTCTTTCGAGTGCGGCAATGTCGCGCACTGCCCGGGCATAGGCCGCTCGTGGACTCTCACGCGAAACATCCGCCGCAACCAAGATATGAATCTGGTGGCGCAAGTGGTCAAAGGCCAGCAGGCGGTCGAAGAACATCAGTTCGCAATCCGGGAGAGAGAGATCGTCTTTCGCGTGCTCGCCGATGTTTTCCAGCTGCCGCACTGCGTCGTAGGAAAAATAGCCAACCGCCCCGGCGGTGAACGGCGGCAGGCCGGGAACCGCGGCCGGTTGGTGCTCGCTCAGCAACAACTTCACGAACTCGAACACGTTGCCTTGGTGCCGTTCGCGGCGCCGCCCGCGTTCAATTTCGATGGCCGAACCCCGCGCTCGCAGGCGCATGTAAGGCCGCGCTCCCAGGAAGGTATAGCGGCCGATCCGTTCGCCGCGTTCGACCGACTCCAGCAGAAACGCGTACGGTTCGTTTTCTGCAATCGACAGGAAAGCGGAGACCGGCGTGAGCAGGTCGGCGCTCACCGACTTCACCACCGGCACCAGCGTCGCCGACTGAGCCAGACGTGAGAACTCCTTGAATTCGGGATAAGGCATGCGAAGAATTAGGGACGAGACTCGCCAGACGCCGGCACGGCCTCGCCGTTCATTATAGGGGACTGGGTATAGGGGAGTCGCGACCTGGACGCGGGTGCTTGTGGCCCTCGTCCCTCGTCACGGAGTACTTTCGTACTTACCGCTTAAAGACCGCGAAATAGTAGTCTGTGAACCAACCCGGCAATTGACGGACGCGGCGCATCGTCGCAAGATACCAAGGATAAGCCGGGAAACAGCCCTCGCGCGGCCGGGGAGCCTATGCGGATCAAGTTCTGGGGCGTTCGCGGTTCCACGCCCACCCCACAACCCGAGAACATGCGCTATGGAGGCAACACCTCCTGCGTGGAAGTGCGCTTCGGCAACCGCATCTACATCTTCGATTGCGGCACGGGATTCCGCGTGCTCGGCCAGCAACTGCAAAGCGAATTCGGGGACAAGCCTTTTTCCGCGCATGTCTTCGTTTCGCACTTTCATTGGGACCACATTCAGGGCATGCCGTTCTTCCGCCCGCTGTATGCCAACGCGCAGAACCGGTTTCTATTCCAATGCTCCAACCGCACGCGCAGCCTGAAACAAGTTCTCAGCGAGCAGATGGCCGCGCCGTACTTTCCCGTGGACATCGGGAGGATGCAAGCGCAGCGCGACTTTTACGACATTGAGAGCGGACGCATTACGATCGAGGATGGAGTCCAATTGCAGACCGCGTGGCTCAATCATCCGCAGGGATGCATGGGCTTTCGTCTCGAAACCAAAGATGGAATTCTCGTCTACGCCACCGATAACGAGCCCGGTGATGCTGCCTTCGACAAGGCCGTGCGCAAACTGGCCGAAGGCGCGGACGTGCTCATCTACGACGCGCAGTATCTTCCCGAGGAATACGAAGCGCACCGCCGCGGCTGGGGACACAGCCATTGGCGTGAAGCCGTCAATGTGGTGATGGAGAGCGGCGCCAAGGAACTCGTATTGTTCCACCACGATCCAGACCACACCGACGCCGTGATTGACAAGGTCGTGAAGGACGCACGCAACTACTATCCCAAAGTGCGGGCTGCGGCCGAGGGGATGGAAATCAATCTGTAGGAGTTTTGTCCCCGTTGGAGAAAATGGCAAACGCTTATGAGCCGCGGAGTCCGCAATAACCTGCTGCGTTTCCTAGCTGTTCATGTCCTGGCGCTGGCGCCAGTGCTCGCGCAGTCGGGCAGCTCTCTGGCCCCGGTCAAACATGCCGGCTATTCAGGCCAGGACAAGATGCTTGAGTGCATCCAGAAAGTATTTGGGAAATATGCTGCGGGGTTTCCCAGCACAGTGCTCTATGGGAATCCTTCGATCATCGTCGGCCGGCCGCCCCGAGTCGTAAACGGGCGCTGGGAACCCGTGAACGAGCGTGTCACCTATCCTCCCGTTGCCGATCTGCCGTGTCCGAACACGCGCGATGGGATTGCGAAATTGCTCGAGTCGGACGCGGCGAAACTGCTGCTCCTGGCCAATCCGGAACAACCCCAAGGCATTCGAATCTTTGAGACTGCGCAATGGGTTTACATCATTCCCGCCGTGGAGTTCATTCCATCACCCTTCCAGCAACGGTGGAAGCGGATTAAGATCGAGCCGAAGATTGAATCGGTTGATGGTATTTCCGAGGCAGAGGCCGGGAATCTACTTCCGGAAATATTAAAATTTGCAAGAACGGTGCCTTTAGCCCCGTCCCAAGCGCTCTCTCCAGCAGAGCTAACAGCCAACAACATGCCGCAACGAGCTCCTGGAGCGGACGATGAAGTTGAGGTGGGCCCATACTTCCGGTTCTACAAAGTTAAACTGCAGCCCAAGGCCCCGGACTCAGTTGTAGCGTTGATGGAAGATTGGCCCTCGGGATCGGCGGGCCGAATCATTTACGGAGAGATGCGCGATGGGAAATACCAAATGCTGTGGGACTCCCCGCTGCTGAACGGTCACGGACGGTTGGACTTGGCAGATGTAAACGGCGACGGGTGGGATGAACTCCTGTGGCGTTCGGACACATGCGGCGCACAAAACTGTGCGCCGGAAGAGCTAGTCATTTTTGACAGAGAAGGCCGCGAACTTACGCGTCAGGGAAAATGTGATATCCAGCCCATCTATCCTTTTAACGAAACAGATGGAGTCTGTGCGATCGTCGGAGAGGAAATCACCGTCGACGACACGACTTTGCTCGCTCAAGAGAAGCATAATCCCGCCGAGATTGCGGTGAAGAGTTGGGAAGTGGACGGTAAAGACCGTCTCTTCAAACTCATCGACGGGACCTACATTCCTTTTGAGGGAATTACACGCGGGGAGTCGCCTCTCACCAGCGTTCGGGACGCCGCCAATCTGAATGAGGACGGCATGATGCTGATGAGAGAGCGAAGATACAGGGATGCCACAGAAACGTTTATCAAAGCCGCGGGTCTTGATCCCAGCAATGCTCTGTATCCTAACAATGCCGGTTTTGCCTACTACAAATCGGGTGATTATTACTTTGCGATAGAGTGGCTTGGAAGAGCAATCCAGATCGACCCGAAACGAGCCATCGCGTACTTGAATCGGGGCGACGCCTTTGCCAAGCTCAATCTCGATGACAGCTACATGGCCCGCAAAGATTATGAAAAATTCCTGGAACTCGCGCCCGATTCCAAAGCCGCACCTGAAGTAAGAAAGAAACTTGACGCTCTGCCGGCCGCAGACTGACGCAGCGTTCCTTCATACATCGTCTGAGGGCGACTGGCTAAGACCAGTTTCACAATGGGATTCCATTCGGCCTTCCGCCTTGCTTCCCTGCCGTCCTCGCTCATATACTCTGAACGTTTGCCTGATCGCTCCGGGAACTCGTCCCGGCGCCGGCCAACATCTCGAATCGCAATCATTCCGGAGATCACTTTTATGACGACGCTGACTGCTCCACCGCAAGTCGACAAAGAAAGCAATCCATGGGAGTCGCAGCGGGCGCGTTTTGACCTGGCTGCGCAGAAGCTCAATCTTGACGACGGCCTGTGGCGGGTTCTTCGCTATCCCAACCGCGAACTGACGGTCTATATCCCGGTGCAGATGGATGACGGCCACCTCGAGGTTTTCACCGGATTCCGCGTGCAGCATTCGATCGCGCGCGGCCCGGCCAAGGGCGGCATCCGTTATGCGCCTGACGTTACGCTTGATGAAGTCCGGGCTCTGGCGAGCTGGATGACCTGGAAGTGCGCCGTGGTTAACATTCCTTTCGGTGGGGCAAAAGGCGGCGTGATCTGCGATCCGCACAAGATGTCGATGGGCGAAATCGAGCGCATGACGCGACGCTACACTTCGGAACTGATCGAATTCATCGGGCCGGAAAAAGACGTACCTGCTCCTGACGTCAACACCAACGAGCAGATCATGGCGTGGATGATGGACACCTACTCCATGCACATGCGGCAGACGGTGACGGCGGTAGTGACCGGGAAGCCGATCAACATCGGCGGCTCCCGCGGACGCCGCGAGGCTACGGGCCGAGGTGTGATGGTGGTGTGCGACGAGGCTATCAAGAAGCTGGGCTTGTCGCGCGAGAGCAGCCGCGTGATTGTGCAGGGCTTCGGCAACGTGGGCTCGAATGCCGCGCACCTGATGTATCAAGCCGGATATAAAGTGATTGGCATCGCAGAAGTCGGTGGTGGCCTTTACAACAAGAATGGGATCGACTTGAATGCGCTGGTCGAATTCCGGCAGAAAAACGGGACGGTGCATGGATTCCCTGGCGCGGAAGCGGCCGATACCGCCGACTTACTTACCACCGAATGCGAAATCCTCATTCCCGCAGCGACTGAGAACGTCATCACCTCGCGCAACGTCGATCGCGTGAAGTGCCGCATCCTCGCCGAAGGCGCTAACGGTCCCACCACCTCGGCGGCGGACGATGTTTTAACTGACAAGGGAGTCTTTGTAATTCCGGACATTCTGGCCAACGCCGGCGGCGTAACCACCTCTTACTTCGAGTGGGTGCAGGACCGCCAGGGCTATTTCTGGAAAGAGTCTGTGGTCAACGAGCAACTGGAAGAGATCATGATCTCTTCATTCGGGGATGTCGTGCGCTACGCCGAGACGCATAAGGTGAACAATCGCATCGCAGCCTACATGCTAGCGATCGATCGGGTGGCCTATACCATCCGCCAGCGCGGTATTTATGCTTAAACCAGTTGCCAGCACCGTGAGAATGGTCGCGCAGATGCTGCTCTTGCTGTTCGCGTCCCTGTTACTGCCCACAGTAGCGCCGGCGCACTCGAGTGCGGCCGCCGCGCCACAAGCTGCCGCGGCCGCCTCCAAGCTCGACATCAATACGGCGACCGCCGATCAACTCAAGGCTCTGCCGGGCATCGGCGATGCCTACTCACAGAAAATCATCGCAGGACGTCCTTATCGCACAAAACTGGATCTGGTCCACAGGAAGATCATTCCTCAGGCGACTTACGACAAGGTGAAGGACGTCATCATAGCCAAGCAGCCGAAGCCCAGCGCACCCGCTCCGGCGACCACGAAGTAATCAAGCTGCTGACTTCAATTCGGGAACCAGCGTGGGACAAGTGTGTCCCAACTGTGTATTTCCTCTCATTGCGTTCCCTTCCACCGTGGAGGATAATCAAGCTGTCTTCCGGTTTGCGCCCCCGGAAACAATGCTGAGCCGCGGTGAACCTGCCTAATTCCATCACGTTGATCCGCATCTGCAGCATTCCTCTGCTGATCTGGATTCTGTCTTCCAATCAATTCAGCAGCGTACACGGCGCCAAGGAATTGCTCGCCTCGGCGGTATTCATAGCCGCGTCCATGACCGACGGCATTGACGGATACCTGGCGCGAAAGCGCGGGCAGATCACGACTATGGGGATTCTGCTCGATCCCATGGCCGACAAGCTTCTGATCGCTGCCGCGTTCGTTACCCTGGTGCAGTTCAATCCCAGCCTGGTTCCGGCCTGGATCGCGGTGATCATCATTGGCCGCGAGTTCCTGGTGAGCGGGTTGCGTTCCATCGCTGCGACCGAGGGCTTTACTATCGAAGCCAGCGAATTGGGCAAGTTCAAGATGGTGGTGCAGATTGTTTCCGTGGTCGCGGTGATACTCGACCACCGTTGGAAAGAGTGGCCGGTTTACGGTAACTTCGTCTTCCCGGTGCACTGGATCGCGTATGCGGCGATCTGGTTTGTGGTCTGTGTTTCGCTGGTTTCGGGCATCGATTACTTTGCCGCGTTCTGGTCGAAGATTGACCGGCAAGTTTCCAAACGTCGGCGCCGCGCCTTCATTCTGAGCCGTCGGCGAAAGCCACAACCGGCGCCCCGACCGGCAGATGCCGATGTCGCCCCTTCAACATAATTCGGCCTCGGCAGTGGCCTCCGTCCAGGAATTCTCCAGCGAGGAACGTAGTCAACTACTGCGCCTGGCGCACGATTCCATTTCTTCTGCCCTCGATCACCTCGAGATTTCGACGGAGCCCCCTACGCCTCATTTCGCCGAGCTTCGCGGCGTCTTCACTTCAATTTATTTGCGCCACGATACGCCAGAACACGATCAGCCAGGACACGACAGGCCAGCAGAAGCGTTGCGCGGATGCGTCGGCTATGTGCTGCCCACCTGCCCCGTCTACCGGGCGGTCGCGGAAACTGCGCGCGCCGCAGCTTTCGCCGACAACCGCTTTTCGCCGGTCACGCGCGAAGAAGCTCCTCATCTGGCCATTGAGCTGAGTATCTTGTCTCCTGCGCAGCCGATCCTGCCGGAAGAAATCGAAATCGGCCGCCACGGTCTGCTCGTCAGCTGGCACGGACACCGCGGCCTGCTGTTGCCGCAAGTCCCGGTCGAGCACGCGTGGGACCGCACAATGTTCCTGGAACAAACCTGCCGCAAAGCTGGATTGCCCCCAGATACGTGGCAAAAAGACGCGGCTATCGAGGCGTTCACGGCGGAAGTCTTCGGCGAGAAGAGTGCCCACTGACCATTGCCGCAAAACAAAAACCGGAGACGGTTGCCCGTCCCCGGTGTTTGTGATGCTTGCGAGGGTTACTGCTGTTGTTGTGCCTGGTCGTCCAGTTCCACACCGTCGCCGAGGTGCACGTCCTCCATGGCGAACACGATCATTCCGGTTGCCGTAGTGGGCGTGGTTCCGATGACGACGATCTCGCCGACTGCCCGTCGTGGAAGGTCCTTTACGTGTATCACCGGACCGTTGCCCTTCTCGAACATACCCGGATCGAAGGACGGCTGCTTCTTCTGCGTGTCTTCACTGACCGAAGCCCGGAACGAAAGCGAATCCACTGGATCATCGAGAGTGGCTTCATAGTTCCGCACAGCGCGGAAATAATCCCCCACCTTCACGCCTTGGTTCGCCCCCACGTTGAAATAAACCTTCTGACCCGCTCCCAGCTGCGAGTCAAAATCTTTGGCCATCACGATCCGCCCGGAAACCTTGCTGCCAGCGGGCAGGAAGCGGTCAAAACGAAGCGGCGGGTGGAATTGCACCATCTGCTTCTCGGCGAACGGGATCGCCGTATCTCCCGGGTTGAGGGGGTCGCAAGAGTATTCAATCTGCGCGACCGCCGTCTTGCTGCGCGTATCGAGTATGCGCACGCGGCCGACTTCCTCGTAGGGCTGCCCTGTGGAGGCCAGCAGCTTCATCTGGCCGGGAAACATTTCATATTTGTTGATGTCCTGCAAAGCGCGAATAATCTCGTATTCCGCACCAGGAGTGTAGCCTGAGCCCTTCAGGAAAACGATATCGCCCCTGACGAACTTCGTGCTTGCAGGAGAGTCCAAACCGCCAGCGATATAATTCGCATCGGGTAGGGTTTGCCGGTTGATGAACCCAGCACAGTAAATATCTGCGTAGGTGGGCATCATGACCCGCTGAATGGGAAAGTTGGCCGACGTGAAAATGGTTCCTTCCGGGGTGACCGGAGTCGCCGGAGCCGCATCCGCTGTCGCTTGGGCCCATGCGGCGCTTGCAGCTAGCAGTACTAACAGTCCTATTTTCTTCATGTTACCTCCGAGAAGAGACACACGCCGCCTCCTCTCCAGCAAAATGCCACGGAAGCTAGGCTTCAACAGGAAGGTAACAAGGGGGTAAGAGGGGGTCAAGGTTACGAGGGTGTTAGACGGTTTGCGGAAACGGGGTTTTCGCGGAATTTGTGAATACGCTGTTGCATCTGGAATTCAGCCCCTGTAAGATTCGCGCCGAACCTTTCACTCTAAGATGATTTCTGCCGCCAGGAGTTACCCGCCCCGCCTGTTGCCTCTGCGCTTGCCGCGGGTGTGCGTGGCGGTCACCGCGCCCGACGCCTCCGAACTGGTCGAAAAGGCGGAGGCTCTGACACGGGATAACTCCTTTCTGGAGTTCAGGTTGGATTATATTTCAAAGCCTTCCCTGGCGCTTCCCAAGATCAAGCATTTTCTGGACGCACATCCCGGCACGGTAGTGATTGCCACCTGCCGCCGGGTTGCCAGCGGAGGCCGATTCCGGGGGTCTATCGCTTCCCAGCTCGACATTCTAGCCAAGGCCTCGGCGGTCGGGTGCCAGCTGGTCGACGTAGAGCTGCAAACCGCCCTGAAGTGCAAACCTGCGCAACTGCAGAAATTGCGCGGCCACTCGGCACTGATTCTTTCCTTTCACGACTTCCGCGGCACGAAGAAGCTCGACGAGACTCTGGAGAAGATGCGGGCCTTTCCGGCCGACTTCTACAAAGCGGTCAGCACGGCCGCTACTCTCTCTGACAACGTCGCCATGATCCAGTTTCTAGGCCGCGAAGGCGACAACCATTCTCTGGTTGGCTTGTGCATGGGCGAACAAGGCATCATAAGCCGCGTGCTCGGAGTGCGCGCCGGCAGCATATTTACCTTCGCGGCGGCCAGCGCCGGAGAAGAGACGGCTCCCGGACAAGCCACCGCACAGGAACTGCGCAGCGTTTACCGCATCGATACGGTCGACGCCGCCACCCGCGTCTACGGCGTGGCCGGAGACCCGGTCGCCCACTCGCTCTCGCCCGCGATCATGAATGCGGCTTTCCGGCGCGAGAACGTCAACGCTGTCTACCTCGCCCTGCACGCCAAGACTCTCAAAGACCTGCTGAACTGCGTGCGCGAGATTCCCATCCACGGCCTCAGCATCACCATGCCGTACAAGGAAGCCATTCTTCCTCACCTCGACAATACCGACTCTCATACCACGAAGATCGGCGCCTGCAACACAGTGGTCCGCGCCCAGGACGGAAAACTTTACGGTTTCAACACTGATACTTCCGGAGTGGTGCGCCCCCTGGAGCGCCGCTTGAGCACGTTGCAGGATGCAAAGATCCTGGTGCTGGGTGCGGGAGGCGCAGCCCGCGCAGCGGTCTTCGGCCTGAGGGAGCGTGGAGCGGAAGTCTACATTCTGAACCGCAGCGCTGCTGCCGCGCAGAAGCTCGCCCGGCGGGCCCACGCGCGTTCGATCAAGCGCGCCGACCTCAAAAAGTATGCCTTCGACGTGATCATCAACGCCACTCCGGTCGGCATGGGGAATACGCGGGACACTCCGCTGCAGGAAAAGGAAATTAACGCGCGCTATGTTTTCGACATGATCTACGATCCGGTCGAGACCCGTCTGCTGAAACTGGCGAAAGAGCGGGGAGCACAGATCATTCCGGGCATCGAAATGTTCGTCCACCAGGCGGCGCGCCAGTTCGAAATCTGGACCGGTAAGCCCGCCCCGCAGGATGACATGATGCAGGTAGTAACGCTGGCCCTGCAGGAACGCGCTAACCGCGCCGCCATGGTTGCAGCGAAGAAGAAGTAGGATCCGGTTCGCGTTATGGACGTCGCCAGCACTGTCCCCAATCAACCTCATCAGAAACGCGTGGGTCCGCCGCTTCCATCTCTTGCCGTGGGCATCCTGATCGGACTCTGCGCCACCAAGCTGCTGCTACACATCTTCACCAGCCTCCGCCACTACGGCTACTTCCGCGACGAGCTTTATTACCTGGATATGGCGCGGCACCTCGATTGGGGCTACGTCGATTGCGCGCCGCTCATCGCCGTCTACGCAAAAATCGCGCTCTGGATGGGTGGTTCACTGGCCGCGCTCCGCATTCTACCGGCGCTGGCGGGCACCGGGCTCATCGTGCTGACGATCCTCATCGTGCGCGAACTGGGCGGGAACCGCTACGCTCAGTTCCTCGCCGGACTCGCGATTCTTCTTTCCCCGGCTGTTCTGAGCATAGACAGCCTCATGACCATGAACGCCTTCGAGCCGCTGTTCTGGATGGGATGCATCTGGGTTGTTGCCCGGATTTTGCGCACTGGAGATTCGCGGCTCTGGTTATGGTTTGGTCTGCTCGCCGGACTTGGCCTCGAGAACAAGCACTCCACGCTCTCTTTCGGTTTCGCGGTTACGGTCGCCCTGCTTTTGACCCATCATCGCCGTGAGTTTGCCGGAAAATGGATCTGGATCGCCGGAGCGATCGCGATCGTGATCTTCCTTCCGAACATCATCTGGCAGATCCGCCATCACTTCCCGACCATCGAAGACCTGGCCAACGTCCGGCGCGAAGGCAAGAACGTGGTTCTCGGTCCGCTGGCGTTCGTTAAGGAGCAGATCCTCTCCCTGGGTCCAATCCTGCTACCGGTGTGGCTCACGGGCTTGGTCTGGTTTCTTCGGGACCGCCGCTGGCGCGTGCTTGGCGTGACCTTCGTGGTCTTCTTCGCCTTGATGGAACTCGCGCACGCAAAGAATTACTACGTCTTCCCAATCTATCCCATGCTCTTCGCCGGTGGCGCTGTGGTGATTGAGAGTTGGCTGGCAAACCGGGCAGCTTGGACGCGAGTGGGCCTGGTCGCGATCATCATCGTCGGGTCGCTCCCGCTTGTCCCGCTGGTGACTTGGATGCTGCCACCGGAGCGGCTCCTCGCCTATCAAGATGCGATCGGCTTCAAGCCCGCAAAAGCGGAAGTGCACCACGAGTCTCTGTTGCCGCAACCCATTGCCGACCAGTTCGGATGGCCCGAGATGGTGCGTGAAGTCGCCGCCATCTACAACTCGCTGTCGCCCGAGGATCGCTCCCAGACCGGTATCTGGGCCGGAAACTACGGCGAAGCCGGCGCCATAAACCTGTTCGGCCCGCAATACGGCCTGCCGACTGCATACTCGCGCCACCAAAACCACTGGTACTGGGGTCCGCCCCCGCAGGTCTATAAGAATCTGATCGTCATCCAGTGGAGTCTCGACGACGTGCGCGACAATTGCACGTCGTTTCAACCCTTCGAGCACTATGAGCGCTTTGGCATGGCGGAGGAAAACCAGCCCATGTATCTCTGCCGCGGGGTTACGTTTGACATCCAGAAAATCTGGCCGCACTCGCATCACTGGAACTAGGTATCACTCATCGACTAGGTCAGGCCATTCTTAATGAGCGCTACGGCCTGTTAATAGTAGCGATCTGGAATTGTCGCAAGCTCAGGAGTAAGCTGCTGGGCATGAGAACAGGGGCTCTTACGCACATTACTTGGTGGCATATCTTGTGCGCCGTTTTCTGTTTGCTTGCGATAACGCCCTTGGGGTACGTACAAAGCATTGCTGAACTCAAGAGCAAGGCTGAGAACGGTGATGTACAGGCACAATTGGCCCTTGCCACGGCGTATCACCTAGGTGAAGGAATCGAGAAGGATGAGGCACAAGCCGTGCGGTGGTGGGAGAAGGCTGCGCAGCAGGGCGATGCATCGGCGCAAATCAACCTCGGAGTTGCTTATTCGCGTGGAGCGGGGGCTCCAAAGAACTACGCCGCAGCCCTGCGCTGGTACACCAAAGCCGCTGATCAGGGCAATGCAGAGGGGCAGCGGGGCCTAGCATTCCTCTATCACTCGGGACAAGGCGCCCCAAAAGACGATACCGAAGCCGTGCGCTGGTACACCAAAGCCGCGGATCAGGGCAACGCGCAGGCCCAGTCGGATCTTGCGGGGCTTTTTCACTTGGGTGGACAGGGTGTCCCACAAGACGACGCCGCAGCTGTGCGCTGGTGGAAGAAGGCCGCTGAGCAAGGCGATGTAACGGCTGAAGGCAACCTCGGAACGGCGTATGGCTTAGGAACGGGTGTTCCGAAAGATACTGCTGAAAGTCTGCGTTGGCACACCAAGGCCGCAGAAAGTGGCAACGCAGCTTCCCAGTTCAGCCTGGGAACGTTCTATTTCCAGGGGGCGGGAGTTCCGAAGGACGAGGCAGAGGGAGTCAAGTGGCCGCGCAAGTCAGCTGAACAGGGCAATGCTGACGGCGAATTCTGGCTTGGAAACGCGTACTTCTATGGCGCAGGCGCCGCAAAAGACATTGCTGAAGCTTTGCATTGGTATCGCAAGGCAGGCGACCAGGGCTACGCCGCGGCTGAATACAACCTCGGACAGGCTTACAGTTTAGGAAACGGCGTCGAAAAGGACCCTGCCGAGGCCGCTCGTTGGTGGCAGAAGGCTGCCGAACAAGGCCTTGCGAAGGCTCAATATAATCTCGGGATGGCTTACCGCGCTGGTGCCGGCGTAGAAAAGGACAATGTACAGGCCTACTTCTGGATTGCGCTTGCGGCGAAATCCCTCGAACAAGGCTTTGTCAAAGACTATCGCGACAAGGTCGAAGCAGTGCTCACACCAGCTCAGCTTGCCGATGTGCAGGAACGCATTCGCAAATGGCTAGAGGTGCATCCGGCCACTCAGACTGCTTCACTAAATTCCCTACCAAGCGTCCCATTGGTTCAACCACAGAGTCAACAACAGGCTCAAACTCAGGACCACCCGCAAGCACAACCTATCAAACCGGTATTTGTCAAAGCAACCACCTGTGATGGAAAACTCGCGTCTGTTCTGTTTTCTTCGTTCAAAGACGCAATCTCAACCTCGCAGCGACATGAGCTGATTCGAGATCTCAGCGACAACGGCAAAATGGACACGGTAGTAATCATCCAAATGGCTTGTGAAGAGCATGACAATTCTGTGTCGGTCAAGAGCGCCTACGGGGAGGCGAAGTGTTTCGGCCCTAAGAACTGCCATGCAGCATTAGACCCGCGCACCGGGAATGTTCTTTCGTGCGACCCGAACGGTGAACCTATATGCGGCAAAGAACTGTTTAAAGAGTTCGAATATGTGTTAGCCACTACCGGGATCGATGTGAGATTGGAGTGAATGTAAGGTAGCCCGCTGGGCAGTTCATTTCTCACCGCCAAATCCCAGAAAACCACAAAGCCGGGCTGGTTAGCCCGGCTTTCGCTTGTGGAACTGGTTCGGTCAATCTTGTTTCGACGGCCGGATCAGAATGTCAAAATCTTGAAGCTCTCGCCGCTCGTGCCGCAGGGTCACCGTCCGGCGCCACGAACATTTCCTTACATCACCATCGCGAGGTTCTCCAGCTCATACTGCAATACCGGCAGGGCGCACCCTGCCATCTCGACCCGACCCGCTGCGTCCAGAGCGGCCTTGGGTGAAACTCCATAGCCCCGGCCCATCAGGAACACCTGCAGCAGTTCGGCGGCCTCGTAAGAATCGATCATGCCGCCCTGCAGCAAATCACTGCGCAATGCCGCCAGTTCGGTCATGGTGAATCTGTCTTTGTCGTTATTGATTTTCTCGCTCATCTTTTCAAACATGGCCGTCATCACCTCCGATTCCGACCTTGACCCCCACTTTTGCCTATTAGACTCACCGGCAGCCGTACAAGTTGCATGCAATTCGGTTGCCGTGCCTGCCCTCTATATCCAAATACGGAAAGCAGGCTGCCTTAGATTTATTAACCCCAGTGAATATCTGAAGTTGCAGGCAACCCTATCAGAGCTGCCGACCTCGCCCAAGTGCCGTTGGTAACCCCTGTCGTCTCAATAACTGACACAGAGTGTCATTCCGGGAACGCACGGCGGGAATACCTCGAGTTACCACTGGGTTGAGAAAGATTCGGACGGAAGGCGTCAGCGCTGTGAATTCACTGTAAAGAATTAACGGTAGCAAGCAGAGGATTTGAGGGCTGGCTGAGGTGGAATGCGCCGAGTCCGCTACGTTTCGATCTTTGCCTCATCCACCAGCATGATAGGGATGTCGTCCTTCACCGCATAGACACGGTGGCACTGCTTGCACTTCAAGCTCTCGGGATTCTCCCGGTATTCGAGCGCTTGCTTGCATGCCGGGCAAACCAGGATTTCCAGCAGATCCTTGGCAATCATGGTGGCAATTGTACGCCCGGTAAGAATCGAATCACCACAGAGACTCAGAGACACAGAGAAAACAAGAACGGGGTTTCTCTGTGCCTCTGTGGTGAATATTTCTCTCGCCCTTGCTATAGAATCCAATCAAACTATGCCTGCCCGAATTCTCGACGGCACGAAGATCGCAAGTGACATTCGCAGCGAAGTCGCCGCGGAGGCAAAGACCATGGCCGCTGCCGGCATCCGCCCTGGGTTGGCTGTCATTCTGGTGGGCCACAACCCTGCATCGGAGGTTTATGTGCGCGGCAAAGTGAAGGCCTGCGAGCAAGTCGGCCTTTACAGCGAACAGCACACGCCGCCGGAAACCTCGACCACCGCTGACTTGCTCGCTCTAGTCGAGGAGTTGAACGCCCGCGACGAGATCGACGGCATTCTGGTGCAGTTACCACTGCCTCCGCAGGTGGATTCGAAAAAAATCCTGATGGCGGTCGATCCCGCCAAAGATGTTGACGGCTTCCATCCCCTCAACGTCGGCTTTCTTTCGACGCAGCGGCCTGGCTTAGTACCTTGCACGCCGGCAGGAGTCATCGAGATTCTTAAGCGCAGCCAGATCCCCATTGCCGGGCAGGAAGCCGTTGTGGTGGGACGCAGCGATATCGTTGGCAAACC
>Ga0210388_10001015_pt1 | contig 22304 bp, 19 predicted proteins | sample IncBWC19OmetaG_FD_155485 | JGI IMG/M metagenome (GOLD analysis project Ga0210388, IMG submission 155485) | Forest soil microbial communities from Barre Woods Harvard Forest LTER site, Petersham, Massachusetts, United States - Inc-BW-C-19-O ...
CAAGGCACCGACTCCATGGACCTGCGGCCCACCAAAGGCGATGAAGACGCTGAATTGTAGCCCGCGCGACAGCAAGGGGACCGGCGTCTCCAACGGAGTCGCTGCTCCAACAGCCTGTGCGTATTCCCAGGTGACTTAGGCCGCGCTGAAAGGGTAAGCTCTCAGGACCCGTATATGGTAAATGTCATGCTCATCGAGGACCAGCGTGAGGTGCGCGAGGGGCTGGCTGTGCTGATCAATGGTTCGCCTGGATTCAGCTGCATGGCCAGTTTTCGGACCATGGAAGAAGCTCTGGGAGCTTTTGAGAATCGCCTTCCTGACGTTGTTTTGACCGATATCGGGCTGCCGGGAATGAGCGGTATCGAAGGAATCCGGCTGATGAAAGAACGCTATCCGAATCTGCCCGTTGTAGCGCTCACGGTGTATGACGATGACGAGGACATCTTCGACGCGCTCTGCGCCGGCGCGTGCGGATACCTGCTGAAGAACGTCCCGCCCGCGCGTTTGTTGGAGAGTTTGAAAGAAGTGGTGTCGGGTGGGGCGCCGATGTCGCCGGAGATTGCCCGCCGGGTGGTGAATCTATTCCGCGAGTTCCGGACGCCGGAGCGCGCACCGCACGGCTTAACGCAGCAGGAAGCTGAACTGCTGAGGTTGATGGTGGAAGGTCACAGCTATAAGACCGCCGCCGCGGATTTGGGAATCAGCGTGAGCACGGTCTCCTTCCATCTGCAAAATATCTACGGCAAGCTGCAGGTGCACTCCAAGTCGGAAGCTGTCGCCAAGGCGCTTCGCAATCGAATCGTCTGAAAAAAGACAAAACCAACCTGCGTAAATTCACAGTTACGCTGCGAACCAACCAAAACTAGAATTGGTGTGGATCGGAGAAATCATGAAAGCATTATCTTTCACATTCATCGCGGGCATGGCGTTCTTGCCGGCAGCCGCACCCATGTTCGGCGACGTAATCGTGTCCGACGGGCAGGGGGGCTCCGGCGGCTCGAAGAGCGCCTTCCTGGCTGTTTCTTGGACGCAGACGGGAACGTTCAACAATGTATCCATTGAGGCGCAGCTGGAATCGGACACCCCCGACATCGCGATGGGGACCGCGTACCTTTCCAACAAAATAGGGGCTGGGGCGGGCAATGGAAACGTACTGGACACCTTCAATGTTTCCACGAACAACAATGATCCGAGTGCGCTTATCAGTCTCTTCTCGGGGTTGACCCTCGGCCCGGGGACGTACTATCTGTCAATACAGCAGGGCAGCAGTCTGTTTTGGATCGAATCGGGCACCCCGGTGCAGACGCTGGATAGCGGCGTGACGCAAGGATCTAATTTGATTGCATCAGGGACCGTTGGCACTCCGCCGATCAGCACCAGCTTTGTGGACTACACTCTCAGCAATCCCCTGTTCCAGGTGACTGGCACTCCGGGAACTACCACGACAACCACGCCGGAGCCGTCGATGCTGCTGTTGTTGTTGGCGGGGATAGGTGGAGTTGTCTACGCGCGGACGGGTTCGCGGTCGGCCAGATAGCGGTCTAATTCCAGTAGTCCGGCGGCGGAACCAACTTCATAGAATCGCTCGGAGACTTCGAACCCGGCTAACTGGTCGTCAATGCTGAGCTGATGCAGGAGGACCGCAAGATCGGAGATTTCGGAGGACGCATTGGCGAATAGCTGGCGCCTGAAGGCCAGCAGGCCGTAGTCAATGTAGTTCATACCGGGCGCGTGGTTCTTGTCGTATAGAACCACGCGCCCATCTTTGTAGATTGCGTTGCTTGAATCCCAGCGGCCTTCATTGCGAAGCACGGTCATCAGCGCGGGCTGGCGGCTGGCTTCGAAAGCCTGCCAGATGGGCGCGAAGCGGACCGGGAGGAATGAATCGCCGTAGATTACCAGGAACGACTCATCCAGCACGCCGTTTTGGAACGCTAAGCGCAGCGCCCCGCCGGTGCCGCGCAGGCGCTCGCCTTCGTCCACCCAACGGATGGACCGGATGGGGGACGGTTCCATGGCCCAGTAGCGGCGAATCAAATCTCCACGGTGACCGATGCAGTAGACCACTTCGTTGACGCCTTGAGCCGCCAGCCAATGGAGCTGGTGATGAGCGAACGGACGGCCGCGCACCGGCAGGAGCGTTTTGGGGCAGATATCGGTGAGTGGACGCATGCGCGTTCCCAATCCGCCGGCGAGAATTACGCACTGCATAATGGGCGATTGAAGGTACGGGCGGTTCCGGTCGGCAGGCGGAAGCGCCTGCCCCACTTGGGGCACGGTTCCATGGTTAATCCCGGGCGAGGAGCTTGGAGCCTTCGTGATCGAAGGCGAAGCGGACCTCGCGCAGCCCTTCTTGTTGCATGGCGCGCCGCAGAGCGTCGCGGTCATCGGCGTAGAACAGCAGGAATCCGCCGCCGCCGGCGCCCACCAGCTTTCCGCCTATGGCGCCATTCTCGCGCCCGACCTCGTACCAATGGTTGATTTTCTGGTTGCTGGTTCCGGGTGACCGTTCTTTTTTGTGCAGCCAATGCTCATGCATCAGCTCTCCGAAACGGCGCACGTTTCCAGTCTCCAGCGCCAGCTTGATGCATTGGCCGAGTTGTTTGATGTAGTGCAGGTTATCGAGCATGGCGGAGTCGCCCATTTCAGAGCGCGTTTTCTGATCGTCCAGCACCACGGATGCATTGCGGGAATAGCCGGTAAAGAACATGAGCAGATGTTCTTCGAGATCGTACAAGGTTCCATTGCTGATATTTAGCGGGTTGACCTTTACTTCGCCATCTTCGCGGAACTCGAAACAAGCGAGTCCCCCATATGCTGCGATGTACTGATCCTGTTTACCCACCGGCTCCTGCAACGTCTCGATTTCGATTTTGCAGGCTTCTTCGGCGACCACCGCGGGGTCCACATATTTGCGCTTTAAGGCGTGCACGGCGCGCAGCAGGCCGACGGTGAATGCGCCGGACGATCCTAAGCCCGTTCCGGCGGGGATGTCGGCCATGCTGACGATTTCGATAGGGGCCGGCACGTCGTGGAGACGCAAGACTTCGCGGATGAGGGAGTGGCGGATTTCATCGACGGAAACCGCGTGCTCCAGCGAAGAATATTTCAGAAAGTAGCCGCCGCCAAATGTCTCGTTAACGCCTACGTAGATGTGTTTGTTGATGGCAGCCGCGATGACGAACCCTCCGAAGTTGCGGTAATAAGACGGCAGGTCGGTACCGCCGCCACCGATGGAGATTCTGAGGGGGGTGCGGGAGATGATCATGCGTGAGCGGAAGCGTCCACTGGTTTGATCGGCAAAAACGGGGGGTTAGTTTAGGCCGCGTTGCAGCGTTAAAACCGACCTGTGTGAATACACAGTTCCCGGCGGGCGGAACGGCGGATAAACTGGAAAAACTTGAAGGAGGCACGATGAGAACAGTTTATTTAACTTTGATCGCCGCGATGACCGGATTTTCCATGTTCGGAGACGTAATCATATCGGACACGCCGGGCAGCGGCAGCCTGGGAACCGACGGCTCTGACTTCGCGGCCGTCCAGTTTACCCTTACCAGTACCTTTACGAATGTCGAGTTTCAAGTGCCGATCAAAACGTTCGTCGCCGAGTCTTCCGGCGAGGTTTATCTCACCAACAAGTTGGGCACGGGGGCGACGACGGCGAACATTGTCGCTGAGAATGCCGGATTCAGCACCACCAATAGCAATGCCACCACGCTGGTGAACGTGTTTACGAATATCACCACGCCCATCACTTTGGGTCCGGGGACGTATTTCCTGGCGATCGATGAACTGGGCGGAGCGCTGGGATGGCTGGGGAGTACCGCCCCGGCCCAGACCCTCGATACGGGCGTCACGCAGGGGCCCGATTTGGACTACGGCGGAACGGTTGCATCGCCGCCGATTGCGAGCGCGTTTTCCGATCGGAGCGCCAGCACGGATCTGCTGTTTACGGTGACTGGGACTCCAGTTCAAGGCGTAAGCGGCACACCCGAACCTCGGTACGCAGTGATCATTCTTGGGCTAGCGGGCTTAGGGGTGGTGATTCGGCGGAACCGGCGGATGGCGATCATGCGCCGGTGATTACGGCACGCAAACGGTCGAGCACGGCGTTTATCGGCAATTTTGGGGAGTTAGATTAGGCCGCGAATGAACGCGAATCAACGCAAATAAAAACGGACGGTCTTATTCGCGTTTATTTGCGTTCATTCGCGGCCAGGAAGCTCTTGGCTAGGATGCCTAGCTTTTCTGATGTTGGGATGCGGATGCGGCGGTCTAACACGTCGAAGTTGGATTTCTCGATCTTGAGCAGGAGGCGGCGGTAGATTTCGATCAAGGCCCATAGGGACCTGCGGCTCCTTTTGTGCACCAGGGCGATTAGGGGGCGCGATTCCTGGTAGTAGGCTTCGGCTCGCGCGGCTTCGAAGCGCATTAGCTCTATGAAATTTGCGTCGTAATGTGCCAGGTTCGCGCTGAAGCGCTGGATGTCTTCGGCGGGAACGTAAATGCGGCGGTTTTCGCGGTCCTCACGGACGTCGCGCAGGATGTTGGTCAACTGGAAGGCGATGCCGCATTTTTCAGCTAGCGCCAGGGCTTCCGGGTTGTCGAATCCAAAGATGTGGATGATGGTCAGGCCCACTACGCTGGCCACTTGGTAGCAATAGCGGTAGAGTTCGTCGAAGGTTTGGATTTGGCGGGGTTGGAGATCGCCGCTGACGCCTTCTATCATTTCGTGGAAATATTGGTGCGGGATGTTGTAGCGCTTTACGGTGTCGTGGAAGGCGGGCCAGAGAGGATTTTCGGGAAAGTTACCGGCTAGGGCATTGTCGAGATCGGTTCGCCATTGATGGATTGCTTCGGCCGACGCACCTTCGCCTTCGCTGATGTCGTCGGAATGGCGCATGAAGGCGTAGATGGCGCACATGGCGTTTTTTTGTTCGCGCGAGAGGAGCAGGAAGGAATAGTAGAAATTGCGGGCGCGGGTGCGGGCTATGCGGCGCGAGAAGGCGTAGGACGCCTGCAGCGTTACAGCGCTTCCCACAGGCTCGCTAGGAGAAGTTGGAGGCGCTCAACCTTTGAGATCACGGGCCGGCGATCCAGCACGTTGTAGTTTTGTTGTTTGATTTTTTCGAGGACGCGCAGGCCGCCGCGGCTGAAGAGTTCCAGATCCAGCGCTAAGCGGCGGTTGACCATTTTGATAAGAGGCAGGCCTTCCTGGAAAAGATTGTGGGCCACTTCTACCGCTTCTCGCATTACGGATTGGAAGGCTGGGTTGAAGCGATGCGCTGCGAGATCCTCCACGGTGTATCCGTGTTTCTGAAAAAGATCCAGCGGCAGATAGACCCGGTCTTTTTCGAAATCGACGGTTACGTCCTGCCAGAAGTTCGCCAGCTGGAGGGCGGTGCAGGTGGCATCGGATAACCGATCAAGCCCGGCGTCATCTTGATACCCGCACAAGCGCAGGACTAAGCGGCCCACCGGATTTGCGGAGCAGCGGCAATAGGCGAAGAGTTCATCCCAATTCCGGTAGCGCGTGATGCGCTGGTCCTGCTCGAAGGCGGTGATCAGATCCGAGAAAAGCTGGATGGGCAAATTGTATTTTTGGGCGGTACCTTCCAGGGCCACGAATACGGGATGATGCACCTGACCTTGATACATGGCTTCGAGTTCGGAGCGCCACCAGGCCAGCAGGCGGAGGCTCTCGGCGCGGTCGCCAATTTCATCGCCCAGGTCGTCAGCCCAGCGGCAGAACGCATAGACGTTATAGAAGTCCTGGTGCAGATGGTTGGGTAACAGGAAGGAGACTACGTGGAAGTTTTCGTAATGATGGGTTGCGAGCCAGCGAGTGTATTCCTCCGCCGAGGCTAGCGTGTAAGTGCCGCTTAGCGCTTCCGCCGAATGGACAAACTCTTTGGGCGCGAGTTGTACCACTACGGTATTATCGCGGTCTTCATGTGACCGTTGTGGCTCATCAGGTGACGCATCACTTCCAGCAGGTTGGTGAGCGGCTCCACGCGATTCACAAAATCGCGCGCGGTGATGACCTGACGGCTTACGAACTCCAGCGCCCTGCGAATGTGGGCGGGGGTGTGATGGAAACTCGCCTTGCAGGTGATTTCGGAATAGTGCAACAACGAAGTATCCAGACTGATATGGCTGTCGTTGGGGCAACCGCCGAAGAAATTCACTGTTCCACCTCTGCGAAGCAGCCGCACCGCTGTCTGCCAGGCTTCGGGATGCCCCACGGCTTCAATAACGATATCGGCGCCGCGGCCTTCGGTCACACTCCGGAGCTTCTGGACGGTTTGGTCCGTATCGCCCGAGATCAGCAGTTCATCGGCCCCCATGGCGGCTGCTCGATTGAGCTGCGTTTTGCGGCGGCCGAGGGCCAGCACTCTGGCACCGTGAGCTTTGGCCAGGCGGACGAACATCAGGCCGATGGGTCCGAGTCCCATTACGGCTACGTTGTCTCCCTTGGCGATGGACGTTTCATCCAAACCACGCAGCACGCAAGCCAGCGGTTCTATTAACGCGGCGTCCTGATAGCTGACGTGGCTGGGGATCTCGTACATATTGCGTTCGACGATGCGGGCGGGGATGCGAATGTATTCGGCGTAGGCGCCATTGTTGAACAGCAGATCGTCACAAAGGTTTTCGTTACCGCGCTTGCAATAGAAGCATTCGAGACAAGGGGCGGAATTGGCCGCGACCACTCTTTGGCCGATGTGGAAGCCTTTAACGTCCGGCCCCATGGCGACGATATCGCCCGCCAATTCGTGTCCGAACAGAGCCGGTGGGACGATCATGCGGGCGTGGTAACCGCGACGAAACACCTTCACGTCGGTTCCGCAGGTGAGGGCAGCCTGCACGCGGACCAGCACATCACCGTTGGAGATCTTCGGTACTGATACCTCCTCTATCTGCAAGTTTTCCTTGCCGTAGAGGACGGCAGCAATCATCTGTGTGTTCACTAAGACCACCTCTGAGGCTGAACTATAATTTTCAACGATTTAGGCTCCGGATGCAACGCGAGGTCAATCCCGGCTTGTATCTCGTTCAAAGCAAAGCGGTGAGAAATGAGCTCCTCCACCGGTAAAAGCCCACTAAACACCAGATCGGCGGATTCCTGCTGCAGGTCGACGGAGGCGCTATACGATCCGAAGATCACGCGTTCACCGACGCAAACATCCGCTCCTGAAACTTCAATGCGCTCATGGTGTGACGTTTGAGCAAACAAAAGAATACGGCTCCCCGGACGGGAATAACGCACGGCCTGCTCCACGATACCGGGAGCAGAAGCGGCGATGATCACGCTGTCGGCGCCGCGGCCACCCGTCATCTCCATAATACGTTCGAGGACAGCCGGTTCGCGCGGATCGAAGGCGCCTGCCGCACCCAGGCGAACGGCCAACTCGCGGCGGAAGGGCATGGTGTCGGTGGCGAGCAGGGTGGATCCATAGCGCTTCACCAGCATGGTGAAAAGCAGGCCGATGGGGCCCTGGCCCAGTACTACCACGACATCTTCAGCCTTGGGATCCAGTTGGACGACACCTTTCAAGCAGGTGTTGACGGGCTCGACAAAACAGGCGCGGTCGAACGAAACATCCTCAGGGATTTTTTCCACGCCGCTGCGGACGATCCAATCCATGATGCGAACGTACTGCGAGAATCCACCGCCGGCAGGTTCATATCCGGCGGTTACGCCCACCTTCTTATATACGGGGCACTGGGCGTACAATTTGTGACGGCAATAGAAGCATACGAGGCACGGAATATGGTGGAAGACGATGATGCGGTCGCCCACTTTGTAATCGCGGACGCCGGCGCCAACGGATGCGACTACTCCAGCGGTCTCGTGACCAAAAATGCGCGGTGGGGCGAGCAGGTTGTGCTCAATTTTCTTGAGATCGGTGTGGCAGATGCCGCAGCTTTCCACGCGGACCAGCAGTTCACCGGGGCCAATGGTGGGAGTGGGGATGGGCTCGACCGATATTTTGCTGTGGCCGGTGTAGACGGCGGCCTTCATAGTAGTTGGGGCGGCAATGAGTTCAGAATCGAGTGTCGGCAATGAAGTCCCCCAGCGCCTGGGCGGCGTTCTTACATCTCTTATTGAAGTTTAGGAGCTTTGGGAATACTGTTGGGCGGCGGAGCGCCGCGAAGATGATCTTGGATCGGCTGAAACGGCCATTGTCATCGCGCATTTGGTTGAAATCCAGGGGGAGGCTTTCGCCGGCGGTGTCGGTGATTACGCGGATGCAGTAGAAGGGCAGGTTATATTGTTGGGCTTTGACCGATACTCCGGCGGCTTCCATTTCGATGACGCGGGCGGTGGTAGATTTGCGGAGTTCGGATTTTTCGGACGCCGTGACAGCGACGTGGTCGGTGGAGAGGAGGGGGCCGGATTGATATAGCTTGGCAAGCGGAAGCGCCTGCCCCACTTTGACGTCCACAACCGAATCCAACAGTTCAGTGGCGATGAAGATATCGGATAGATTTAGCGCTGGGTCCAGCGCGCCGCAAAAGCCTGTGCTTACTATACCGGTCAACCTATCGCGTCCTTTCGCAATCTCCACTGCCTGGCCAGCCAGCTTGGGGCCAGGGCCGTTCGCTACTAACAACGCCGCGTGGCCGTTCAGCCAGATTCGCGTGGCGAAATCCAGCGGCCAATTCAGCCTGACGACTCGTTCCGCATGGCGTACAAGGCCCGAGAACTCCCGTGCCTCCGCCGCTACGAATGCCAGCAATTAAACATAACCATTTGCCCGAAACCAATCGACGGCGCGCTTCAGGGCGCCATCCACCGGGCGCGGGTTGAATCCCAATTCGCGCTTCGCCTTGTCGGACGAAACGAACATTTTCACTTTAGCCATCTTTACGGCATCCAAAGGCGCACGCGGCTCCTGGCCGGTGAGATTGGCCCAGCCGGTGCTGGCCAGTCCGGCCGCGTAGGCCACGGAATAGGGGATTCGCCAGCGCGGGACCTTGCCAGCACTGATACGCGCCAGGCGTTCCAGAATCTGTTGCAGAGTCAGATTTTCGCATCCCAGGATATAGCGCTGGCCCGGTTGTCCACGTTCGGCTGCCAAGATGTGGCCCTCGGCTGTGTCGTCAACATCGACCAGGTTCAAGCCGGTATCGACGAACGCCGGCATAGCGCCTTTCAAATAATCCACTACGATTTTGCCGGTGGGGGTGGGTTTGAAATCGTGATCGCCCATGGGCGCGGTCGGATTTACGATGACCACCGGAAATCCCGATCCGGCGAATTCGAGGGCTACCTGCTCCGCCTGAAATTTCGACCGTTTGTAGGCGCCGGTCATTTGTTCGAGACGCACCTCCACGTCTTCGCTGCCCGGCTGATCCTTCGGGATGCCGATGCAGCCCACGGTACTGGTATACACGACGCGCTCCACTCCGGCCTGTCGCGCGGCGGTCAACAAATTCCGCGTACCCTCGACGTTCGAGCGGTACAGCTCAGCCGGATCTTTAGCCCACAGCCGATAGTCGGCTGCGACGTGAAATACCAGCCCGCATCCCCTTACGGCGCGATCCAATGATGCGGAGTCGCGCAAATCTCCACTTACGATCTCAATATCCAATTCGCGGACTTTACTCGTGGGCCGAACCAAAGCCCGCACGGTATGCCCGCGCATGAGCAACCGTCTAGCAACATGCCACCCGATGAAACCGGTTGCCCCGGTAACCAGAGTAGGCTTCACTTAATTCAAATTTCTATCGAAACGCCCAAGTCATCAACTTGAACGTGTCGCCCAGCTTCGAGTTGATTCCCAGCGCCGCCGAGGGTTCAAAACCGCAATGCACCATGCAATGGTCGCATCTCGGATCGTTTCCCTCTCCGTAGTTTTCCCACTGGGTTTTCGTCATGAGCTCTTCAAAAGTCTGGTAATGACCATCCGTGATCAGGTAACACGGGCCTTTCCAGCCCTTCACGTTATATGTAGGATTGCCCCAGGCCGTGCAAGGATAATCGCGCTTGCCTTGCAGGAACTCCAGGTAGGTGGGCGTGCTGAACAAGGGAAACCGCTCGGCCAGTTTGTCGATAGTCTTGAACTTTTCGTGGATATCGTCGCGGGTCATGAAAATCTCGCGATCGTTCACGGACGAATAACCGTAGGCCGGTGAAATGGTGTGGCCGTCCACCTTGAACTGCGCCAGATACTCAAACATCTCTTCGATTTCGTTCATATCCGTCTCTTTGTAGACGGTGGTATTGGTGCAAACGCGGAAGCCGGCCTGTTTGGCGACCTTGATCCCTTGGATGGCTTCGCGAAAAACGCCCTCGCGCTCGACGGCGATGTCGTGGTTCTTCTCCATTCCATCCAGATGGACGTTGAAGTAGAATTTATCGGCGGGCTTGAACTCTTTGAGCCGCTTCTGGATGAACATGCCGTTGGTGCAAAGGTAAATGGTCTTGTTCTCCTCCACCAGTTTGGTAACCAGCGGGCCCAGATCGGGGTAGAGCATCGGCTCACCGCCGCAGATGGAAACGATGGGCGCGCCGCACTCATGAACAGCATCCAGGCACTGCTGCAGCGAGAGTTTCTGGGTGATGGTGGATTCGTACTCACGGATGCGGCCGCAACCGGTGCAGGTGAGATTGCAGGTATGCAGCGGCTCCAGCATGAGCACCAGCGGAAAGCGCTTGTTGATCATGGGATGCGGCTTGCGTTCGCCGGCGGTATGGGTGTAGACAATCCGGAACGGATTGGAGGCATCGGGCGCGGTGACAATGGTTTTTTGCCACTCCGGATTCGGGCGGAATTTGTTGCGGGCGATATAGCTCGCCATGCCCGCCGTCATCGAAAGGGGAAATCTCATTTTTAGTATTGTCCTCGGGAGCCAGATTTTGTTCGGAGGCCAGGTTGTTTTGTTCTCAGGAAGGTATTAAGGGCCAGTAAGGGGAACGAATTCCTGTATAAGTGGTAGCACAGGTAGAAAACTTTCGGGAACCCGGTGCCGGTGGCCAATTGTTCGTCCCATGTTCCGTCGGTTTTCTGGGTGCGGATCAGGTAATCCATGCCATCATTCAAGCTGGTGCTGGTGGTGTCTCCGCCGGCGAGCAACGCCAGCACGGCCCACGCGGTTTGGGACGGGGTGCTAGGCGCGGCGACGAAGCTTCCTTGCTTGTAGCTGTCGCAGCTTTCACCCCAACCACCATCGAAATTCTGGATGGCGCGCACCCATTCGAGAGCACGTTGAATGTAAGCCTCGCGGTCGCTGACGCCGGCGGCCTGCAACCCGCGTAGCGCCAGGAATGTTCCGTACACGTAATCCACGCCCCAGCGCCCGTACCAACTCCCGTCTTCTTCCTGGTTGCGCACCAGGTAATCGATACCGCGCCGCACGGCCGGGTGGGATTGGTCGAGTCCATAAGCGCACAAGGCTTCGAGCACGCGCCCGGTGATATCGGGGCAAGTGGGATCGAGCATGGCGTTGTGGTCGGCAAAAGGTACGAAGCTGAGGGGGCGCCAGTTATTGTCGACATCGAACGCGGCCCAGCCGCCGTCTTTGGATTGCATGTCGAGCAGCCATTGGACGGCGCGGCGCTCGCAGGCCTGTTGTTCGGCGGGGCGCGTGGCGCGGGAACGGCTCAGTCCCAACAGCACCTGGGCGGTGTCATCGATATCCGGGTAAAACTCGTTGGCGAATTCGAAATACCAGCCGGAAGGTTCGGTCTTGGGGCGCTTCACCGACCAATCGCCCTTGCGGCGCACTTCCTTAGTAAGAAGCCAGTCGGCGCATTTGCGCAGGGCTTCTTTGGGCGGCTCAGGCGATTCTCCCAGAGCGTACGCGGCGATTCCGGAATCCCAGACTACCGAGAAGCAGGGTTGAAAGAAGAAGCGCCGTTTGTCTTCCACCATCAGCGCGTCGAACTGTTTTTGAGCTTCCACGCGCTCGGGGTCATCAGGCGCGTACCCTAGCAGATCGAGCGCCATGATGACGTACATCATTGGTGGATAGATGGCGCCCAGGCCGTCGGTATAACGCGTGCGCGCCAGCATCCACTGCTCAGCCTTGTGAATGGCATGCCTGCGGATGGTTTTGGAACCGTGATTTTCGAGCAGCTTCAACAGCTTGTCGATCCGCAAAAAAACGTTACGCCAGGTGAAGCTCTCGCGGCTGCGCGCAAATTCCGGATGGCCGCCTTCGAGGAACAACTCTTTGAGGTTGAAGCCTTCCGGAACGGGGCGCCGGGGATTCATGGAATGCACGATGGAGAGCGGGATGACGATGGCCCGGGTCCAGGACGACATCTGGTAGATGAACTTGCCCAGCAGCATGATCTCCGGCGGGATGGAGGGACAATCCTCCCGCGGATAGAGATCGAACAGGCTGAGGTTCACCTTGACGTAACTGTTGGCGGATTGAATGCCGCCCAACGCCAGAATTCTCTCCCGGGCGCTGGCGAGATGAGGATCGTCGTAAGCTACTCCCGCGAGTTTCAGAGAGAAGTAAGCTTTAACGGTGGCGCTAAGATCCGCCGGACCTTGCGGATAAATGTTGAAACCACCATCCGGCAATTGCCGAGCCAGAATGGATGCCACGGCGCGGTTGATCCGGTACCGCGTAGGTGGGTTCCATATGCCCTTCACCGGCGGGTGCAGCCAAAGCTGCAACAGGATATAGTCCGATTCGAGGGTGGTATCGGCGGTAAGCTCGCCCATCCAATAGCCGGGCTGGTGCTGCGTCCGCAGGAAATAGTCGATGCTACGCTCGGCGGCCTTGGATGTTCCCGCCAGCAATGAATCTGCAACTTGAAGCTGCGGCATCATACGCGGGCTATGGTGGTCAGTTTAAGCGCGGAACGTTCCAGGTCAGAAGGCAGATGGAAGCGGACATCTTCTTCCTTGAGCTCCATCTCTTCCATGAAATCAAAGCCGAATTGGGTTTCCAGGGACTGGATCAATTCTTGTACCAAGTTTTCTGGAGCGGATGCCCCGGCAGTAACTGCTACTGTTTGGATGCCTTCCAGCCACGAAGGGTTCACCTCCCGGCTGTCATCCACCAGGTAGGCCGGCACGCCTTCATTTTCACAAACCTCGACCAAACGGCGCGAATTCGAGCTATTCTGTGACCCTACCACCAAGAGTACTTCGGTTAGGGGTACAACGGCCTTGACGCCCAACTGGCGGTTCTCGGTCGCATAACAGATGTCCTGTGTTTTCGGTCCTTTGATGGCTGGGAAACGTTCGTGAAGGCGGGCGACGATGTCCTTTGTTTCGTCCAGGCTCAGGGTGGTCTGGGTGAGGTAGGACATTTTCTCGGGATCTTTCACTTCCAGCCGGTCGACATCGGCGACTGAGGAGACCAGCTTAGTGGATTCAGGAGCTTCTCCAAGGGTACCAATCACTTCATCGTGGCCGGCGTGGCCGATCAAAATGATTGTATGGCCTTGACGAGCAAAGCGAACCGCTTCCAGATGGACTTTGGTGACCAGCGGGCAAGTGGCGTCAATTACCTGCAAATGGCGCTGTTTGGCTTCGGCGCGAACGGCCGGGGAGACGCCATGGGCGCTGAAGATCACGCGGGCGCCCTCGGGTACCTCGGTCAATTCATCGACGAAAATGGCTCCGGCCTGGCGAAGTTCATCCACAACGTGGCGGTTATGGACGATCTCTTTTCGCACGTAAACCGGCGCTCCATAGAGGTTTAGGACGATTTTGACAACATCGATGGCGCGCACCACTCCGGCGCAGAATCCGCGCGGTCGGAGGAGGATGATCTTCTTTCCGGGAGTACCGTTTTGGAACTGACCCATCTCGGGATTTATTATAGCAGTCTGTAACATGGGTGGGACACTAGGGAGGGGGCTAGGTTGCTGGTTGCTGGTTGCTGGTTGCTGGTTCCTGGTAGCTGGTTTCCGGTTCCTGGTTTCTGGTTGCTGGTTTCCGGTTCCTGGTGGCTGGTTTTCTAGTTTCTAGTTTCTGGATTCCGATTCCTGCTTGCCCTGCCTCTCCCGGCTGTCCGGCGTTACAGGCCAGTTAGGCCGCCAGGAACCAGCCACCAGCAACTAGCGAGCCACCAGCAACCAGAAACCAGCACGTTTCACTTGATTCCTAACTTTTTCATTTTCGATTGCAGCGTGGTTCGCTTCATGCCCAGCTTGGCGGCGGCGCCGTTGGGGCCGCCTACTACTCCGTTGCATTGCTCCAGGACGCGGCGGATGTGGTCGCGCTCGGCTGATTCGAGCGTTAGCGTCGAGGTGGTATCGGACGTGGCGGGGCGCAGTTCAGAGAGGGGGATCTGGAGCGTGGCACCGCGCGTCAGGATGACGGCGCGCTCAATCAGATTTTCGAGCTCGCGAACGTTGCCGGGCCAGGGATAGCGGATCATGGCATCCATGGTTTCCTGTGAAATTGTTTCGACGCGTTTGTTCATGCGGCGGGCGAATTTTTGAGTGAAGTAGCGAACCAGCATGGGAATGTCATCGGCGCGGTCGCGCAGCGGGGGGACGGAGACGGGAAAAACGCTGAGCCGGTAATAAAGATCGGTGCGGAACTGGCGTTCGTTGATCATTTGCGCCAGGTCGCGATTGGTGGCGGCCACCAGCCGCACATCCACTTTGATAGTACGGGTGCCACCCAAGCGCTCGAACTCGTGCTCCTGTAGCGCGCGCAGGAGCTTGGGTTGTAATTCGAGCGGAATGTCTCCGATTTCGTCTAAAAATAATGTTCCTTTGTTGGCTAATTCGAACCGTCCGGCTTTTTGCATAATGGCGCCGGTGAAGGCGCCTTTCTCGTGGCCGAACAGCTCGCTTTCCAGCAGCCCGGTGGGAATGGCGGCGCAGTTGAGCTTGACGAAAGTTCTCTCGCGGCGTCCGCTCAGATCGTGAATGGCGCGCGCGATCAGCTCCTTTCCCGTTCCGGTTTCTCCCAGGATCAGAACCGAAGCATCGGTGGGCGCCACGGTTTCCACCTGCGCGAGGACGTTGCGGAATTGCGAGCTATCGCCGACGATCTCACCGAAATTCCGATCGGTGCGGATTTCATCCTGCAGGTACAATTTTTCTTCGGCCAGCTGATCCTTGAGTTGTGCGATTTCCTGGTAGGCGGTGGCGTTCTCGATGGCGATGGCGGCCTGGCCGGCCACCTGGCTCAGAAAATCGATATCTGCTTCACTGAAGGCTTTTTCCCGGGTGCTGCCCACGTTGAGCGTACCTAGGACATGCAGGCGCGTAATCAAGGGAAGGCAGCAGATGGACTTCAGCCCCACTGCGGCCAGCCGCTGCACTGTCGGAGAAGAAAATCGTGCCAGGGATTCCGCATCCAGAACGACGGGGCGCCGCGTTTCCACGGCTTCGCCGGCGGGGGTTTCGTTCATGACGGTTGTGGCGCCTTCGGGGAGGACGCCGCCCGGTCCGTCAAACACCAAGGCGTGAATGCGTAGTTGATCGGTCCCGGGCACGCGTAAAGCGAGGCTCGAGTATTCATGAGGCAACGCGCGCCGCACGCAAGCGGTGATGCTGGGAAACAGGTCGCGGATATCCAGTTCCGACACCAATGTATTGGTAATTTCGAGCAGGACTTGCAGGCGATCGCGTTCGCGCGCCATTTGCCGCTGGTATTTCTCGGCTTTCTCGAAATTCAGGGTGTTGTCCACCGCAACGGCCACCTGAGCCGCAACTTGTTGCATGAAAGCAAGCTGATCCCCTGGCCAGGGAGCTGTTCCGAATCCGAATACCAGCGCACCCAGACGGTGTTGGGCGGTGGTGAGCGGCAGCCAGCAGGAGGTGACAATGTTATTGCGCCGTATGAGTTCCATGACGCTGGGCCAACGGGTTTCCAGGCGCACGTCGGGAATCACCAGTGGTTGCTGGTGCAGGAAGACCCATCCGGAGGGGGATTCTTCGGGCGCCAGCTCCACCTGGGGTGCTTCGATGGGCGCGCCTGAGGCGTTTTCGAGTATATGCAGGCGCATGGTATTGGTGGCCGGGTTGTGCAGCACCAGGTTCAGGAAATCGAAACGCAGAATGGAACGGAGGCGAGTGGAGAGGTCGCGAAAAAGCCCCGCCAGATCGCGATGCTGGAGGATGGCTTGGGAGACGTCGAGGAGAGACTGGTAGGCGAGGGTTTCCAACTAGAGACCAGTATAGTTGAGGAGGAAGAATTCAAGACTTCAAGAATTCAAGAAGTCGAGGAAGGAAGATTCCGGAGCCGCGGCGCCGGCTTCATTGTTTTTACAACACGTCGGCAAAGCCGCGCTTCAGGTGGCGGAAGAACAGGCCGCCTAGCACGAAGACTGTAACTGCGTAGGCGGTGACGATGGCCAAATCGTGGAGGCTGGGAATTCGGTAGGAAAGCAGCCGGTCGCGATAGGCACGCACCAGGAATGCCAGCGGATTGGCGCGCACCAGAAAGCGGAACGGGGCTGGAACCTGCTGCTCAGTGATAAAGATAGGTGTCATCCAGAACCAGAAAGTCAGCACCACCGAGATGACCTGCGCGGTGTCCCGAAGATAGACCTGGAGACTGGAAACGAACCAGCCTATGCCAATGGAAAAGAGACCGATCAATAGCATGTAAATGGGAAGTAAGAACATCCACAGGCTGAAGTGTCCATTGTAGAAGCCAACCACAGCGATCACCAGGACCAGGGCCATGAGATGGCTGATGAGCGACGAGAGAAATATCGAGACGGGAACGATTTCGGCCGGAAAGACGGTCTTGGTGATGAGGTTGGTGTTCTCCAGCAGCGAGGATGCCGACCGAACCACGGTCTCTTGAAACAGCAGCCAGGGGAGAATACCGCAGAACAGGTAAAGCGAATAATTGTGAGTAACTTCGTTAGGCGGGAGCACGGCGTGCATGCACACCTGGAACACAAAAACCCAACTGACGAGCAGCACAATGGGATGAATCACGCCCCATAACCAACCCACGGCCGAGCCGATGAAGCGGGTCTCGAAATCGCGGCGTACGAGTTGAAAGAGCAAGGTTCGACGCAGGATGAGGTTCTGCGCGAAATGGCGACCAGGAAGTGTCATTCGACATCAGGTTACTATGTTGGAGAAGCTGGAGTCTTGTTTATTCGGTCCCCTTGCTGACGCGCGGGGCTACGGCGGGCCGGGCTTGTAGCCCCGCGCGTCAGCAAGGGGACAAAATTGCAACCCCGCGCGACAGCAACGGGACCGAATTGCAACCCCGCGTAATAGAAAGGGGCCGGGATTGTAGCCCCGCGCGACAGCGAGGGGACAAAGTTGTGCGCGCGTCAGCAAGGGGACAAACATGAAAGCCTGCATTCTTCGTTCACCAGCGCCTATCGAGACCAACCCGTTGGAATTCACCGAGGTTCCGAAGCCTGAACCGGGTGACGGGCAGGTGCTGGTCCGCGTGAATGCATGCGGGGTGTGCCGCACGGATCTGCACGTGGTTGAGGGGGAACTGGCGCCGCGCAAGTCGCCGATAACGCCGGGCCATCAGGTGGTGGGGACGGTGGAAGCCGCGGGCAGCGGCGCGACGCGTTATCCGATCGGCACACGCGTGGGCATCGCGTGGCTGCATTCCACCGACGGAAGCTGCGAGTATTGCAAATCCGGCCAGGAGAATCTGTGCGACCATCCCAGCTTAACCGGATACACGGTGGATGGCGGCTACGCGGAGTACGCGCTGGCGGAGGAAGGCTTCGTCTATCCCATTCCGGATGGATTTGCCGATCTCGCGGCCGCGCCATTGTTGTGCGCGGGGATCATCGGGTTCCGCTGCCTGCGGCTGGCGAATGTGGAACGCGGCGGGCGCTTGGGGCTGTACGGATTTGGAGCGGCTGCGCACGTGGCGATCCAGGTGGCGCGACACTGGGGCGCCGAAGTTTATGCCTGCACGCGCGATCAGCGGCACCAGAAGTTGGCGCTGGAATTGGGCGCGGTGTGGGCCGGCGGGACGGTGGATCCGCCGCCCGATCCGCTCGACGCCGCCATTGTCTTCGCGCCCGCCGGCGAAATTGTGCCGGCGGCGTTAAAGGCGCTGAAAAAAGGTGGGTCGCTGGTGCTGGGCGGCATCCACATGAGTACAATTCCACCGCTCAACTATGATTTGCTGTACGAGGAGCGGGTGATTCGCAGCGTGGCCAACAATACGCGGCAGGATGGGCACGATTTTCTACGCCTGGCGGCACAGATTCCGGTCCATGCGGAGACTGAGGTTTTTCCGCTGGCTGAAGCGAATCGGGCGCTGAATGCGCTCAAGAACGATGCGATTCGTGGCGCGGCTGTGCTGCAGGTGAGGTAGACATGCCGACGTGGGCGTCGGCTGCGGACCAGGGGGTCCGCCCTACTTGCCGTACAGCCGGCGGTAGACTTCGGCGTTTCGTAGAACGCTCTGGACGTAGACTCGCGTCTCGCTGAACGGAATGCTCTCGACGAACTCGGCCGGATCGCGATAGGTGGCGCTTGCGAGCCAGCCGGTGACGCGCGATTTGCCGGCATTATAGGACGCGAGCGTAGCTTCCCAGCGGCCTTGGTGTTGATCGAGGAGGGCCTTGAGATAATACGTGCCGATTTTCACGTTGGTATCGGGTGTGAAGAGCATCGCTGTGCGAAAGCGCGGGATTTTTAGTTTTCGGCTGAGTTCGCGTCCGGTGCCGGGCAACACCTGCGTCAAGCCGCGCGCATTGGAGCGGGAGATGGCTTTCGGATTGAACTCCGATTCCTGGCGGATCAGGGCCGCCACTAGAAAAGGATCGATGGATTGTTCGCGCGAGTAGGCTTCGATGGAACTTCGGTAGGGCAGAGGAAAGGCCAGCCGCCAGAATTTGTCGGGCGCGGTATCCATGGCCATCGATAAATATGCGGGCGCATAGTGCTTGATGAAGCGAATTCCTTGATCCGGTGCATCGCGCCGGTTGGCCAGTTCGGCCAGTTCCACGGCCATGAGCTGCGGCTGGCCGTCCACTTTAGCGCCGTAGCGGAGTTCAGTCTCCGCCAGGTCATCCAAGCCGGCGCCGGCCAGCATGAGGGCACGCTCGATACGATCCTTGGTGGTTGCATTTGCCAGGAAGGTTTCCGGAGCGCCGGGCTTCGGGAGCTGGATCGCGCTGAGGAATTGAGACGCTTCCGCCGATCGCGTGGCCGCTGCGACGGACGGCTGAGAGAGGCGGGCGCGCGCCAGCATGGCGTAGTAATAATTCGGATATAGCGTGTTGATGCGTTCGTAATAAACGCGCGCCGCGCCCCAATCCTGCTTCGATTCGGCAATGCGTCCCAAGAAATACATGGCCGGGCTCACGCGTTCGGAATCCGGATAGCGTTTCAAATGTTCTTTGAGCAGCGACTCGGCGCTGGCGGGATCTCGCAAATATTCAGCCCATGCAAATTTCCAGTGGCACTGCGCGGAGCGAGCGTCGCTCGGGAACGATTCGTAACAGGTGTGGTAGAGCGGGACGGCTGTGTCCTTCTGATTGTGCGCTGAATAATAATTGGCGGCGGCGATCAGCGCCTGCAAGCGCCAGAGGGACTGCGGGTAGGCTTCGGAGAGATGATCCAGATGGGCGGACATGTCGTCGATGCGATCCAGCCTGCGCGCACATTGAACCAGATAGTAGAGCCGCTCCGCTTCCGGTTCGGCGCTGGAGGCCTGGAAAGAAGTGAGGTACTGATAGGCCGGCTTGTATTCTCCCGCCAAATATTGGGCGGCGCCCATGCGCACGCGCGCCAAGTCGAGATCCCCGCCGCTCAACTGTGCGAGAAGCGCGGTCAGTTCTTTGTGGGCGCGAGTATAATCGCCGCCATCGATCAAGTTGAATGCACGCGTGAGAAGTGAAGCGGGTGGGAGCGATGCGGAACCGGCCAGAGCGGACTCGGCCTCGGAGGCTTCGGGCGACAGCGGGTGCTCGACGTAGATCTTCCGATAGCGGGCGGTTGCCTCGGCGGTGTTTCCTTGGGCCACGTAGGCGCGCGCGAGCAGCAAGTCCGCCTGTTGCTCGGTGAGATCCGTCAGGTGCTGGCCCACCAGAGCAGCGGCTTTCGGGGCTTGGCTCAACTGGAGCCGGGAATTTACTTCCAAGCTCACCGATTTTGCGGTCCAGGGTGAAGCCAGCTTGGATTGCCAGACCGGCTGCAAGGATGACTCGGTGGACGCGAAATCGCGTAGCTCGGATTCAGAAACAGCGGTGAGATATCCGACGGTGTCGGCCAATTTTGGAAGGCGCTTGCGCGCTGTCTGCAAGTGACGCAGAGCATCGCCGAACTGCCGCTGATCGATTTCGGTTGCTCCGAGAACCAGCAGAGCCAAGGCGCCGGATTGATCGTTCGGGTGCGCGTTGGCGAATTGGAGAACAGCGGCGCGGGTGCGTTGGTTGGGGGTTTTGCGGTAGTTGGAAGCTAGAGTTTCGAGCGAGTGGACGGGCGCGGCTGGGCAGGCTAGGGCTACGATCAGGCCGAGCCAAACGGTTCGCAGGCGAAGGCGCCTGCGCCACACCAGGCCTTTGGCCTGCCAGTTCCTAGACCAGTGGGCCGGGGTAATCCGGGCCAAGCAGCTCGGCGTCATCGTTGGCAAGAGTCCGCACCAATTCCGGATGGAGATAATCCACCATAGTATCGGACGCGCAGAGATAGTCGTTACGATACGCTTCTCGCGCGGCATCGATCTCTGTCCTAAGAGACGTATACAGGCAGCGCCCGGCACGTCCTTTTTTGACATTCTCGGATTTATAAAGACGAATCTCGGCTACCTGGACGCGCGAAAAACGTTGCGCGCGATGGTGCAGGTCCTGTTGTTCGCGGGTGAGCGACGTCCAAGCCACCGTGACCGGCTTCTGGCCAGTTGGCGCGATGCTAACGAGTTCCGCCGGTTTCTGAGCTACCGTGGCGTGTTCGCCGGCAAAAGCACCGGCGGTAATAGCCAGCAATTCCAGAGCGCTGGATTCCACGGCGCGATGATCGGCGTCGGCATACAGCAAACCCAGTACATGGCCGCGCGAGGCAACCGGAAAGATGTAGCTGCGCCACGATTCGGCTTCGCCCGTCCAGGAAGCGATGCGAGGGGATAACTCGCCCTTAGTCCGCATGGCGATGACGGTATCTCTGGATTCGACGGCGTTGGCGAAAGCGGGAGCGGTCTCCAATGGCACGTCATCCAGGGGCTTGGCGGGAACGGCGCCGCGAGCGGCTTCCAGATGCAGTCCGCCGTCCTGGAGCGTGAACACCGCCGCGCGATCGCAAAACCCTTGCGTGGCCTGGACCAACTCCGTGCTCCAATCGCCATTTTCGGATCCACGCAGGCAGCGGACGGCTTGATTCAGTTTCCTGGCCAGATCTCGTTCGGCGGCGGCGCGGGATTCGGCCGCTGCCTCAGCCAAACGGGCCTGCAGCGCGTTACGTTGCTGCTCCTCCAGGCTGGCAGCTTCCTGCAGGCGAAGCTCTAATATGTTGCGATGCTGTTCTTCCAGGCAATTGGCCAAGCCGGCCAGACGCTCCTCGAAAATCTGCTCGATTTCCTCCGGGCCTCTTTCGATGAGAGCTTCCTGAACGCGGTCTACATGGAGCTGCCAAGCCGCGGCTACCTGTTCACGGGCCAAATTACGAGTGTCTGCGAGAAGCGATTTTGTCCGATCGTTCATATGAAGGGATCTACCGATCATTGTATCGGACGAAATGCGGTGAAACTTCAGTTCTTTTATTGCAGCTTCGCGGTGGTCTTCGGGTAATCCGGGTTGGCTTGAACCTCACGGATCTGTTCGGTGTGGCGGCCGGTATGCGAGGCCATCAAGAGTAACAGCTGGTAGGAATCCATGTCTCCGACCGGGCCTTTGGTAACGTGTACCCGTAATGCATCGGTGGTAGTTCGCGCGTATTCGATGTTCTTGTCGCGGGCGGCGATGAAGGCGGCGGCTGCGTCCGCAGGCGTGGCGAATTTAACGCCGTTTGGCGTGATCGGCTCCGGAGCCTTGGCTTTGTGACTGCGATCGCCTACCATCGCTACAATTTTGTGGTCCTGTTCCTCGGTGGAAGTGGCCGGCCGTTCCACCACTGGGCTCTGCAGCACCTTTTGGGCGCCGCCAAAGATAAAACCTTCCGCCAACACGATATGTTCCGAGCATTCGGCAACGGACCAGACTTCCGGCGCCGGTTTGAATTTCCACTGAGCGGCGGTGAGGCCGTCGATACTGGCGAGGAAATCTTTCTTGGATTTTTCGAGTTGCTCGATTAGATAGGCGCGCTCGGTGTCGTTCATCGCGCCGTTTTCTGCGGCGAGGATGGGCGCTGCCGCCAGGATGCAAAGGGCCAGTGTTTTCCGCATAAGTTGAAGGTAGCACGGGGGGCTGGGGGGCTGGGGGCTGAGACTGAGCCG
>Ga0210388_10001016_pt1 | contig 22268 bp, 22 predicted proteins | sample IncBWC19OmetaG_FD_155485 | JGI IMG/M metagenome (GOLD analysis project Ga0210388, IMG submission 155485) | Forest soil microbial communities from Barre Woods Harvard Forest LTER site, Petersham, Massachusetts, United States - Inc-BW-C-19-O ...
CGTGTCCTCGGTGTTCGGGCCGGTATACAGGTTTCCTTCCCGATCAGCTTGTTCAGCACAAACCAGCACGACATTCGGGGCCAGATCGACCAGCAGCCTGGCGTACAGCTCAACATAGGTGTGAATCGCGCCGATCTCCACCTTACCGTCTGCGAGCAGTTGCGCTAGCCGGAGGCTCTGTGGACCTGCGTAGCCAAAGTCAACTTTCTTCGCTATCCCCAGTTCGAAGAGCGTGAGGTGCTCCGGCCTGCTGATGCTGGAAATGATAAGATGCAGGTCATTCAGCTTTTTGGGGTCGCTCTTAGCGAGAGACCGCGAGAGAAAGTCGGCTTGCTTCTGGTTATCGCCTTCGATGACGACCCGATCGGCGGGCGCGATCAAGGTTTCCAACGCCTCAACGATCTTGTCTTGCTTTAGCACTGGTCCTGCCATCCAGGAAGAGGCAAGTTGCATGCGCCTGTTTTTCTCGTCGCGCCGCGTCGTCCAGGAACGGACCGATTGCTCTTGTGCTAGCGCCGCCATATTAACGTTCTCCTATGAATTTTAGAACTGCATCCATTCGTCCGGTCAGATCGCCGCAACGCAGGCAGCGTTCTTTGAACCGGACTGTCCGTGTCACCGTAACGAGGACTGCTCGCGAACATGCGACGCAGCCTCTTCGATCAGCGCCGCTACCTCTTTCGGCCTGGAGACATAAACCGAATGGCTAGCGCCAGCGACTTCGACCTTGTGGCTGTTGGCCCGCGCAGCGTACCACCGTTCGAGGTCGGGATTGATGGTCCGGTCTGCACCTGCTACGAGCATCCAGCTTGGTTTACTCCTCCACGCAGGTGTAGTGATGACCGCCTTGAAATTATCAGACGCGTTGAGCACCTGTGATCGCGCCATAAAGGCTGCCCGCTCCGCCTGAAGGTCAGCCGCGAAGTACTCGTGAAACTGAGCGGGATCCAGATAAGTGAAGCCGTCCGCCGTCTTCTTTATCGCGGTGGACTTGCTGAGGTCGCTGGGAAAGCGCTTTCCATCATCAGCCTCGTTTTCGCCGGCGTCTGGCATGTGGGCTGCGATGTACACCAAACCAACAACAATGGGATTGTTCCCGGCTTCCGTGATTACCGATCCCCCATAGCTATGAGCTACAAGAATACAAGGACCGTCCTGTTGAGCCAAGACGCGTCTTGTCGCGGCTACATCTTCTTTAAAGGACGTCTCTGGCTCTTGTACGATGCTGACGTTATACCCATCCTTGACAAGAATGTCGTAGACGCCTTTCCACCCAGATCCGTCGGCCCAGGCGCCGTGAACGAGCACAACGTTCTTCACGGGCTTGTTCTGAGCCTGGATCGTTGTCACGTACAGCGGAGCAAGCAGTGCGAACGCAATACCTGGTTTGAGAGTGCTAGGAATCATAAGGCTCCTTCTTCGAATAATTGATATAGATCAGGAGATCGGTTCCAGTTCACCGACTGATTGCGCGATCACGAAGTGCGTCTTGGTGGACATCCGTCGTGTTTTCGATTACCATTCGCTCGGTCCCTTTCGCCTTCCGTCAATTAGATTGCATACGAGTCACCATTCCCCATCATCATTCCTGGCGCCTTTGATCCGCACGAAAGAAAGCGCTTAGGCACAAAGTCAAAAGTTATCGGTCTTGAGGGATGACCAAATCTGGTCTCAATTGACGAAACGGGTCCGACGGGAGGCATTGGCTTAGCCGCATGCACAAGCTCATCTGCGGACGCGAAGACGCTCCACCAGACGTCTCTGATTGATCAAGCTAGAAATTATTACTTATCGCAATGTTATCACGACGGGCGGAACGTTTCCTTCGATCGGCCGCGTGGATCGGCCCTAAGCGTGCGTGCGCCACACCGAACCGATGGACGAGACCAGGATAAAGAGAAAGACATGGCGCAGACCGACAGATGTCTCATGCAACCTAGATCTTCTTGCGGGCGCCCGACCTGACCTGAACCCAGAAGGTTCTGTCGCCCCGGACGGATTTACTCGTTGCAATTCCAGTTTACTTCTCGTTGCTTGCCTCTTCGCCACCGTGGGCGGTTACCTGGACGCGTACTCCTACCTGGTGCACGGTCATGTCTTCGCGAATGCTCAGACTGGAAACGTCATCTTGTTTTCGGTGTATGCCTCCGAAGGTGAGTGGGGGAACGCGGCGCGCCACTTGCCGCCCATTATTGCCTTCTCAATCGGAGTGGCTGTTGCGAAGTTGCTGGGACTCCGCTCACTCAGGGATTCCTTGCGCGCCACCATGGTTTGCCAAGCATTCGAGTTCGCGATCCTGGTCGCCCTTGCTGTCGTTGGAACGCGCTTGCCGGATGCTAGCGTCGTTCCCATTATTTCCTTCGTAGCGGCCCTTCAGAACACCAGTTTTAACAGGATCGGAGCATGGGAGTTTAACTCAGCGATGACCACGGGCAATCTTCGCGTCGCAACCGCCAGCTTGACTCTTTGGATCCTTGGTCGTGAGACTGTAGAGAACCGTTCCAAAGCCATCGCTCTGGGTTTGATCTTTTTTTCATTTCTTCTGGGCGCGCTTTGTGGAGGAGCCCACACCAGACTCAACCCAGAAGATGCCCTCTTACCCTGTGTCGCAGTGGTGGCTGCAGGGTTTATGCTTACCTGGAGAGAGCGCAGGAGGGGGTTATCTGCCACAAACGCTCCTCCAGGGGATCACAGACGCTCTTAGCCGACAGGCGAGAGTGGATTTGTCTTAGGTGCGTGCGCTGAATTGCTTGGCGGCTGCCCGATCGTTGTTTATGGCACGCTCAAGAAGGATTTCCGTCGCGAGAGCACCGGCAAGTGGGAGTGGGACGATGCTAGCGCCGGGCGCTGCCGCTATTGAGACTGCCGGATCGTGGGACAGGAGACCGGAACCCAAACCCATTCCCGCACGAAAGTCGCACCGATGTATCCTCTCACAAGGGACGAAAGCGTTCCTCGACGAGCTTCATGAGTTCTCGTGCATTTGCTGGGACAATTGTGTGCGATACTCGGTCGCCCAGCTTCAGAGTCGCGAACGCGGCGGTTTGCCAGAACCTGATCGAACGGCCGTCATCGAGGATCGGACAACCGAGTGCTTCCGAATCCCCTTTCGACGTCACAGGCAATTACAATGCTCCCGATTGTCTAACGAAGTACACTGCGCGATGGCGAAGCAGCCCTGATTTTAGGCGACGCGTCAATATCTGGGGAGCTCCGCCTTCGCACCCGACAAAAACCTCCGTTCACTCGGAGATCCTACTTCAATGACGAAATAGCCTTTTCGCGTCCCTACAATCGCCGCCTCGGCAGCATTGTAATCGTTACGAGAGTGTCTGCTCAGGATTTCGGTCCCTTCAACTTTCTTCAGAGGTTGGCTGGCTGCGACGTAGGAGATAGATCGCGGTTACAAGGATAAGCACTAATAGTCCAAGCAGGCCAAGTTCGAGGGCAGAGGCGCGGAAAAGAGTTTCGTGTTCCGGATTCCATGTTTCGGGACGCGAGAGGTCTCCAGCCTCAAGTCCGATCACGAGAATGCGTCTGATTGTGGCGATCAACCCGACGATCAAGAATGGCTCGGCGACCAGCACATGCGAGCGAATCGAGATTCGTACGGTGTAAAGAATCTCGACCAGCATTAACACGAGCAGCAAGAGATCGATGACTCGTACGATTGCGTCCCAGGAGTTCCAGGTATGAAGCCCTTGCCAGAGCACAAACCCACAACCCGAAAGCGCAATTGCAGCCGTCACCGCGATGACACAAGCTACTGCGACATAGATACTGGTTTCGACGATGCGCCAAAAGGAATCGATACGAGTGTCGATGCGCGCTTCCGTTGTGTTGACCAACACGCTTTTCATTTCTGTGCCGGAACCCGCCCTTTCTTTCTCTAACCGTGATCTGCAGTACCAAATCTACATCGACTGACACAGTGGTTCCACCCGGTGAAGGTTCAGTTTTTGCCCTATAAAGAAATGTCTCTGGAACCAAAAAAGAAAGCGGGAGGACTATGGAGATGGCTTTACAGCAGCCATTTGCGCCTCCCGCCAAACGCGGCCTTTCGGCATCCCGCCAGCTGCGGCCCTCCGGCTCGCTTTTATTTTGTCTCTTGCATCTGGCCACAGCAACCCGCCGCTCGCGAGTGAGAACAGGCCGAGCAGCCCTACGAGTGGAAGGGAACTGGCCGTCGTAGGCAGCCTTTCCGGGAGAGAAGCCGGGGGCGCTGCTTGGGCAACGAACACTTGCGCGATTTCCACTTCTTCATCCGCTGGCAGCTGAGCTTTCAGCGGGGCCCGCTTCAGTTCCACTACGTGAGGTTCCTGCATTGTTGTCGCCGGCTCGGTTGTATTGATCGCAAGCTGATCCGGCATGGATGGAACCGGGCTGTTGTTCGCTTTGGCGAGTTGCACGGCTTTGGCTTTGGGGTACACAAATTCGTGGCCGTAATTCTCGCCAGGATAGAACCACGCCCGGACCGCTTCCGGGGATCCAGCAGCTCGCTCATCAAAGGTAATGATTGGCTTCCCCGACGGTTTAAGGCGATAGTCAGGTATCGTCAGAAACGTTCCATGCAAGTGGTTTTGGTCCTTGTTGAATACTTGGACGATGTTCCGGTCGGAAGGCGAGTCAACCAGCTTGAATAGATACGTGCCGGAACTCAAGACCTGTCCTGGAATTTCGACCGGTCCGCTGAAGGTGAATGTTGTTTTCTGATCCCAGTCGTCCGCCTTGGTTTGCGACAGCATTGAGGCAATCAGACAGGCACAGGCGACGATGGAGGTTTTCAAGTTACGCATTTCGAGTTCTCCTTTTTGTGTAGTCATCTATTACCAAACATCGAGCCATTCTGATTCCGATGTCAGGCCGGGACCAGTTCGGAGATGCACTAATCCTTCCGCCTGGAGGAAAGTGGCCGAACATCTTGTTAACGCTCTTGCCGATATTCTTGATGTTTTTGGTGGAGTTGTTCGAGAGCGCATCGCTTGCCGAACCGCGCCAGATCAGCTTCTTCTTATTAGCGTCGAAGATGTCGACCACGAGTGTGCCGACCTTGTAGGTTTCAACGGTCGTCGTGGCGTCGCCAAAGCCGCCGAACCCCCGCCAGCCCCAACCGCCCCCGAAACCATCGTAGAAGGTGTCCAGCGTTTGCTGATTGTGCGTTGTTTCGATTGCTACGACAGCAGCGTCCGCGCCGGAAGGCATTTCTGTCCACCCCTTCGAGGCTAGGACGGCATTTACGGCCGACTTGATTCGGTCGACCGTGAGCGGATCGCGCGTGCTTACTCTTTCCCATGAATATGTCCTATATTGGCCGAAGTTGGCGCTTCGGTCCCAATCGGTCCTCACTTGCTCGGCGAAACATGCACCTGCAAAGGCGAACGCCAAAGCCGCGGTGGTCATCGCGCATAAGTTCAATCGCATATTGTTTCTCCCTGCTGCCTGATTGGCATCGATCCCTCAAGGCAAATGCATCTGAGCTTCCAAATCGCGCGGTCAATTAGCCCCGCTCGGGTCAATTCAGATCATGGTCTTCATCATGATGCTGATTGCCGGGATCTTTCGGGGTTACGACAACCAGGCTCTGGCTCATACAGCGACGGCCTTCTCCAAAGAGCTAGAGATGACGCCCGCGGCATTGGCTCCAGCCTTCACCGCCGGCCTATTCGGCATGGGTCGGCGCTTTGCTGTTTGGACAACTGAGGATCGTATCGGTCGTCGGCCGGCCTTTATGGCCTCCCTCTATCTTGGGTGTGTTCACCCACACCGTTCGCAAAGGCCATACTGCGTAATCAGGGCTCCAAATAGGCGGAATTCCTGCGGTCATCCCATCGTCCATCTCTGAGTTTGTCCCCATGAGGTCCGCAAGTAGCGGCATCTTTGGCCCCGCTTTCGGGCTGCCAGGAAGCTTCTTCGGGAACGAGCGTGGTCCCCTTTTCCTCGTAGTCGCGTTCCATTGTAAGGTCCTTTGTTCGAATCAGTTCGGCGATTCGCCCCGGGTTGCGCCGGTACGCTCACTGCACCGGGCTATCCTTAAGCGCAACCCAGGGCGGTGTCCGAATTTGGACCTGCTAGACAACACATGATCACTTACATCCTTCATGGAACCCAATGGAAGCGTGAAGTTCTGTCCCGATCCGCTCGTTTCCAGGGTGGGCGTGTGCGCGCCGTTAGACAGGACACTCGCACTCAAGATTAGGGTCACACAGTGGGCCCCCCGTGCCTAAACCGATGAGCTCGCCGCCAGTGAACTGCCTCAAGCGCGAGGACGCGCCGCCAACTTATAAAGAGTCGTTTTGGTGCACTGCGTGCGTATACGTGTTTCGTGAAGGAGGTTTATGAATCGTCGTGCATTTCTTTCGTTACGTCAGCAGGCGCAGCCTGAGCCAGAACACGGATCACTTTCCGCGGAAGTTCCAGGTCCATGTGCGCATCTACCACAATTGGCTGCACCGCCAGTAGTCGCGACTACGCACAAGTTATTCTCGGGATTCACAGCTCATGCGATAAGAACGAGCGGTGCCACAATCAACGTTCTCAAAGGCGGCGATGGCCCGCGCTCTTAGCTAAGTCTCTCATTCATATGAGTCATCTGATTGGCGAACGCTTTGCCGTCTTGAAAGTGCCCGCCGAGACAATTGCTCTTGACGCGGCGCGGTGAAAAAGATTCAAGGAAGGAACGAACTATGACTCAAGCCCTGATGCGCTCAAGACACACGATTGTCTTTGCGGCATGCTTTGTCTTCTTTGCGGGAGATGGGTGGACGCAGGACACGAAGGCACCCCAATCTCAGCTTATCGCCGCCGGCTCTAGCGACGCGAACGACACAAACGCGGCGAATAATCCCCTTGAGCCACTGCTTACGATCGATCTGCAGGACCGCTTCGCGTCTTCGCCGGAAGGATTCCCCGGCAGGGTTGATAGTCAGGAGTTACTGCGGGTAGCTCTGCCGATAGACGCATTCGGTCTTCATCAGTTTGTGCGCGTATTCTTGCCGATCAACACAACTCCCAGCGTTCAGGGCGGACCGAATACCGGTGTCGGGGATCTTGAGATCTATGACACTTTGAATTTTCAAGTTCATGGAGCCACGCTCGGAGCCGGGCCCCTAATCGCGGCGCCAACTGCCCGTGGGGATGCTTACGGTTCCGAGAGATGGCAGGCCGGCGCTGCCGGAGTTGCGATAAAACTTGAGAGCTGGGGATTACTGGCCGTACTTGCCACCTATCAGCACTCCGTTTCCTGCGACAGTTCAAGCCCAGCCGGCGCATTAGCAACCGTGCAGCCATTCTTCTTCTACCATCTCCGTCGCGGGTTCTACTTCCGGTCTTCGGCGGTCATGAACTTTGATACCTTTCACCATACGCAAGACATCCCGCTCGGAACCGGTTTCGGAAAGGTATGGAAGGGGTCACATGGTGACATAGTGAACCTCTACGTTGAGCCACAATTCTCCGTGTTCCACAGCGGCAATGGAACACCCACTTGGCAACTTTTCGTCGGCGTCACATTTAAGATCCCGATCGGCGAAAGGTAGAAGGAGACGGGCTATGAAATGTCGCAGAAGCCCGTTCGGTTATAACCCCAGAAGCATGTCCAAAGTAGTGAGTTTACCTGAAAGGAGCATCATGAACCGTCGAAATTTTCTCTCTCTAGGATCCGCCAGCGCGGCAGTCGCTCTTCTACCTGCCGCGAAGGTCACGGCTGGGCCGGCATATACACCTTGCTCGCAGCTACCAAAGTTGCCTGCACCACCGTCGCCTGAGATGACTAAGAAGCTCTTCCCCGGTTTCGTCGCCGACACCGTCAAAACAAGCGGCGCCAGCATTAACGTTCTGAAGGGCGGCGATGGCCCGCCATTATTGCTGATTCACGGTCATCCGGAGACGCATGTAACGTGGCATAAGATTGCCGCGGATCTTGCCCGCAATTACTCGGTCGTCATCCCTGACCTGCGAGGCTACGGCGATTCCAGCAAGCCCGAGGGCGGCGAGCGTCACGTCAACTACTCGTTTCGAGCGATGGCGCAGGATCAGTTGGACATGATGCGGCACTTCGGGCATGAGCGGTTCTTTGTCGCAGGTCACGACCGCGGCGCCCGCGTGGCACATCGTCTTTGCCTCGATCACCCTGACAGTGTGCTCAAGGTCTGCCTTATGGACATCGCACCGACCCTCACGATGTACCGTGACACAAACAAAGAGTTTGCCACTCGGTATGTGTGGTGGTTCCTTCAAATCCAGCCTTTTCCGATGCCGGAGCATGTCATCGGTAACGACCCTGAATACTATTTGAAGGAGCACCTTGGTGTGCAGGGCAAGACTCCCGGTGCGATCACGCCTGACGCGATGGCCGAGTACCTGCGCTGCTACTGCTGCTCCGGAACCATTCACGCGGCCTGTGAAGATTATCGAGCCGCGGCAGACATTGATCTCGAGATGGACGAAGCGGACGACAAAGCAGGCCACAAGATTTCTGCGCCGGTGCTCGCGCTGTGGGGCGGCAAAGGAGTCGTTGGTCACATGTGGGATGTGCTTGCTACCTGGCGTCCCAAGGCGGCCTCTGTCAGCGGCCGCGCCTTGGACTGTGGACACCTGCTTCCGGAGGAACAGCCTGCCGAGGTGCTCGCTGAGCTTCGGCAGTTCTTTCGCGAGTAAGTGAGTGTATCGGGCACGACGTGCGAGTAGATGTGCGACGGAAGGACTAAAAAGGATGAGCGAGTTCAACAGAGCACCTGACGAAGTTTACTATCCGTACTCACGACACTGGCTCGTTCTCTGCTTGCTGACGACCTGCTGCTGGTTCCCCTCCTCGGCGCAAACGCCATCAGGAGGGGCACAGAGCAGCACCTGGTTAAGCTATTTCGGAGATCAACCCTTCACGGAGACACTGGCCCTTCATCTAGAAGGTTCGTATCGTCATACCTTTCCTTTTGATCGTCCGGAACAGTACATGTTGCGTGGCGGTCTGACCGTTGAGCATGGGCACGGTCTCTCGTCACTCTTCGCATACACTTATCTTGTATCCGACCCATTTGAGGGAGGCACGCTTTCACCGCCGGCGAGTGGATCACAGCCAGAGCATCGGATCCTCGAACAATTGCAGTTCGAACATCGTCTCGCTCGTTTTGCTGAAAAACACAACGAGAAACATGTGACGCTCACCCACCGATTTCGGCTGGAGCAACGGTGGCTCGGAACGGCCACCGAGGGCGTGGGCGTCACCGATTGGAAGTTTGCAGAACGCGCACGCTATCGGTTCACGGCGAAGATTCCATTCAAAATTGCTTCGTCGCCGATTGCCCCAAACTATTTCTCCGTCTTCAACGAGGTTTACACCAGCTTCGGACCTCATAGTGGAAAAAGTCCATTCTACGCAAATGTGGATTATGGTGCATTCGGATGGAACCTGGGGCGGATGTTTGCATTGGAACTCGGCTACCAACATCGATATGCGCCAATAGCAAACGGTGTGATCGGCCAGAACGATAACGAGCTTTCGCTGATGATTCTGTCAACCGCGCCAATAAGAAGGTTTCATCATCACGCACAATAAAAGGAAATTATCTTCTTGCGGAGTTGATCACGTCGCTGGGCCAGATCCGGCCGGGGCGCAATCTGTCAAACGTTCGAGGCGCGAGCGGCGGCAAAGCTGAAGGAATCATTGTCGGCAGCCTGGGGGTAGGAGCGGTGCTCCCCTGTTGCTGATGACGCTCCCGCTCGCTGACGCTCTGATGACCGAACCCCTTCGCGTGCGATCCCGAGTTTGCGCATCCTCGCCATGAGGGTCGTCCTGGGTAACCCGAGTATGGCGGCAGCGCCGCGCCGTCCGCCGACGACCCAATTCGTTTGGCGAAGCGTCGCCGTGATGTGCGATCGCTCGGCATCGACGAGAGTTCGTGCCTTCGCCGCCATAGCGCTCTGTATCATAAGCTCCCCCATTTGGGGACGCAGCACGACGCCACTCGTCCTTATTACCGCACGCTCGATGAAATTTTGCAGTTCGCGGATATTTCCCGGCCAATCATAGCGTTCAAGCGCTTCTATTACGTCCGCCGGGATTTGAGTGACGGCCTTGCCATGACGGTCGCTGAACTTTCGAACGAAGTGCTCTACTAGGAGCCGAACGTCATCTCCTCGCTCCCGTAACGGCGGCAGCGTGATTGGAAAGACGTTGAGCCGATAGTAGAGATCGGCACGAAATTTCTTTGCCTGTACCATTTGCCACAGATCCTGATTAGTAGCAGCGATGAGACGTACGTCAACTTGAAACGTGCGGTTGCCTCCCAGGCGCTCGAATTGCTGTTCCTGAAGAACGCGGAGGAGCTTTGGTTGCAGTTCGAGGGGCAGATCGCCGATTTCATCGAGAAACAGCGTGCCGCGGTCAGCCGCCTGAAATCTTCCCATCGTTTGAGTGATGGCGCCCGTGAAGGCACCTCGTTCGTGACCGAAGAGTTCGCTCTCGAGTAGAGCGCTCGGAATGGCCGCACAATTGAGCGCAACAAATCGGCTCGAACGGCGCGGGCTGGCTTCGTGAATTGCCTGTGCGATAACTTCTTTGCCGGTCCCCGTCTCGCCTCGGACCAAGACGGCGCAATTCACTGGCGCAACCATGTTTATATCGTCGAGGACGGCACAAAACTTCGGGCTGGTTCCGATCAAATCTGAAGTCGCCATAGTCTTAACTCCTTGCCGAACTGCTTTGCTCAGTCTTACTCCGCCGGAAGGTCGTTCAGAGCGGCGAAACGACTTCCAGCGATTCCACCGCATCGAACGGTTTGTATAGAATCGCTTCGCTGCCGCCAAGCGGATACCCGCGGGGATCCCGGCGCCCGTGGCGACGGCTGTCTTTCCTTTCAGTCTGCCGATCGCCGCGGTTCCTCAGATCTGGGCCTGACCGCCGTCGACGAAGAGCTCAACGCCGGTGATGTAACTGCTTTCGTCGGAGGCGAGGAACGCTACCGCTTTGGCGACCTCATCCGCGGTTCCTGTTCTGCCCAGCGGAATGGAAGGAGTGACAGCCTGGATGTAGTCATCCACTTGCTGTTCCGTCATTCCAAGGCTGGTGTGATAGCCCGGCGTCGGAATGACGCCGGGACTGACCGCGTTGACACGGATACCCTTGCCCTTCAAGTCCACGGCCCAATTGCGGGCAAACGAGCGGAGTGCCGCTTTGGTGGCGCTATAAACACTGAAGGCCGGTCTTCCCTTGATGGAAACCATTGAGGCGTTCAAGACAATCGCGCTACCTGCGGACATCAGAGGCAATGCGCCCTGAACCGTGAACAGCGTGCCCTTGACGTTTACGTCGAGCTGCTTGTCAAAGTGTTCCTCTTCAATCTGTCCCAGCGGAGCGAACTCACCGACGCCGGCGTTGGCGAAGAGGATATCGAGTTTACCCTTCTGCTCGCGGATGGTCTGATAAACCTTCTCGATATCCCCCAAGCGCGAGACATCTCCCTGGATACCTGTTGCCGACTGGCCGATCTCGCGAACCGCCGCGTCGAGTTCTTTCTGGCGGCGTCCCGTAATGTATACCGTAGCGCCGCGTTTTGCGAAGAGTTCGGCTGTCGCCAGTCCGATGCCGCTGCTACCTCCTGTCACAAGGGCGACTTTTCCGTCAAATTGCGAGTTCATATTGCTGCCTTTCTGTTGAGAAGCAACCCCGACTTCGGTTGGCGCATCTCATTTATGTACCTAGCGGTATAGATGTGAATTGGTAGGCTGGAGTTGCGGAAATGGAAAAGAACAGCTCTGCGGCGAAGAAGGAACAGGGCGTCATGGGTCGGCCCCGCGCATTTGATACCGACGCCGCGCTGGAGAAGGCGATGCGTTTGTTCTGGGCAAAAGGTTATGAAGGCACTTCGATTGCTGACCTGACGGGAACGTTGGGCATCAGCAAGCCCAGTTTGTATGCCGCCTTCGGGGACAAGCAGTCTTTGTTTCGCGCCGCTTTGGAGCGCTATGCAGCTGGCCCTGCAGGCTACGTCGCCGCGGCGCTCGGGAAGCCGACGGCCCTCGAGGTGGCGCGGGTACTCCTCAGCGGAGCCGCTGATCTGCACACAGATTTCAGCAACCCTGGCGGCTGCCTGACGGTCAATGGCGCGATTGCCAGCGGCGACGACGCGGAGCCGGTTCGCCAGGCTCTGAATGCACATCGGACAGCCGGGCTCGCACTCCTGCGCCGCCGCTTCGAGCAGGCGAAGGCACAGCGCGATCTGCCGAAGGATAGCGATCCGGCGGCATTGGCCCGCTTTGTAGCCGCAGTCGTTTACGGTATGGCGGTCCTCGCGTCGGGCGGCGCAAGTCGGAAGGAACTGGAGCAGGTAATTCGCACCGCGATGAAGGCTTGGCCGGCGGCGGAAGAGAGCGCGGACGATTAGGCTCCGGGGCCTCGACAAGCCACGCTTGGCCCCCTTCGCACCGAATTCGCACTCCGGCGACAGAATTCTTTGGCAACATCGCGCCGACGTTGATTGCTCGCTCGGGATCACCGCATGCTTCCCCGCAGCATGCACAAAGATCAAAGTGCGTACCACATTAGAAGTGCAGGTGAATGCGTGGGCCTTACCCTGAGTTAATATTAGCGACGCGTGCGAAGGCCGTCGGCAACTGCTGTTCTTTAACCTGCATCTCAATTGCTCCTCCATGGCATAGCTCATTGCTCGCTCCAGGAGTTCAGGCTTTTGTCCATTCGGCAATAGTGGAATACCACGTTGGAGTTCGATCAATCCTCAGGTCGACAATCATTTTCTCGAACACAGCGCGATAGGCCCTGCTCATCTGGTTCTTCATGAACGACTCCGGGCTCTCATTCCACACCTCGTAGATCAGAACGTTCTGCGGATCTCGCATGTCCTGGACCAACGAAGCTTCAACGAACGTCTCTTCTGTCACAATGTGTGCGAAGATATTCTGCATCTTTGCGGTGAACTCCAGCTTCGCGGACTCTTCCATACGAAAGCGAACAACAAGGGTAATCTTGTCCGACATATCATTTCCTTTGAGTGGAATCTGGATCTCAGTTGCTCTTTTCAGCACCGTGTTAGCGCGGACCTCGGGTCTCGCTAATCTTGTGCCCGCCTTTGGGCGCGATCGATGAATGTGTAGAGCGCCTCAATCTTGCCGGCTTTCGAGACCATCACGTCGAGGCCAGTTACCGCCGGCTTTTTCCCCGCGGGGCCGAACCCCCATGCCAGCCTTCCTATTCCGTTATGGGAGTCCGGCACGCCCAACTCGCTGAAAACAAAATCCGCACACTCCAGTAAGAGGTGGTGGGCAGCATTGTCGATGGCTTCGAGTCCAATGTGCAGACCGTCGGGATCGATGAATACTCCGTCGGGCTCCCAAATGGTCGACATGGCCGTGCGTCGCTTCTCCCCGGCGCGCTCGCCGAATGCTTTCAGGTTCTTTCTTAAGAGATCGTCTACACTCTGCATCCCATCCTCCGTTACCAGCTTGAAAAGCTTCTTCTTCCACGTCCATTGTGAACATGGTCCCGTTTTTCTACATCCCACGATGGCGGCCCCATACGCCACCGAGATCACGGTTCCAAGTAGTACCACCTTCGGGGTGCCTGACGCTAAGTCCCACGCGTACGTGACTGCTCCTCTATGGCCTTCCTAGCAGTGAGAAGCGGCACAGGCCAACTCAGAAAGCATGGGAACGTGTCTTTATCTCTAAGACAGAATGTTCGTTGTGAGTTTCTATCGGAGACCACAAGCGCAATCTCCGAGCTGGGCTTCTTATTGCCAGACGCGGTCGCGCAGTTTCACCGCTTGGGTCGGCAAACACCGCCCGCGATGACGTGACACCACGGGCGAAGGGGCTACCGGCGGAGAATCTCAATTCGCTTCCGTCCGAATAAGTGCGCGTCCACGGACCACGCTCCAGGTCCGATCATTGCGAGTGCGGCGTCCAAAGCCCCAAGCCGAACGTGCATCCAGGGATCCTTACCGTGCGACAGGACGAAACATAGTTCAAGGACAGCCATCAGCACACCCGCGATTGGGGTCCACAAACCAACCAGCAATAGCGCCGCAGAGCAGGCCGCCGCCAGTTGCAGGATGAGTGGGTTTTTCAGAGGTGCCGTCAGCAGTCCTGCGATCCCTTGTTGAACCACCGGAAGACCTGCTACTGCTCGCAACAATAAAAGCCCGGCTCCGGGCCAACCCTCCGGAAATGTCGCAAAAAGCCGTTGCAATAGTGCACCCGCTCATAGGTTACCTATACGGGTAGCACGATCGAAACCCTAGATCATGTCTCTCGTAAACCCCTCTTTGGGGGGATTACAGATTGATGATCCCGCGTTTCACGCCGACGGTAACAGCATGGGCCCGATCGTGAACGCCAAGTTTGGCGAAAATGCTCTTCATGTGGCCCTTCACGGTTTCCTCAGAGATGGAGAGCTTGGCGGCAATCTCTTTGTTCGCATTCCCGCCCGAAATGAAGCTCAAAACCTCGATCTCCCGCGACGACAAGGCTTCATCGGCGGCATGCTCGGCGAGTTCCGCGGCCACCTCGGGCGGGATTCGCTTTTCCCCGGCGTGTATCAGACGAATGATCTCTACCAGGTCTTTTCGTACCAGACTTTTGAGCAGGTAGGCTCGAGCGCCGGCCTTGATTGCGCGCAGTACCTGGACATCTCCCGTATACGTCGTAAGAACGATGATTCGCGCCCCTGGGAATTCCTCGCGAATCGTGATCATGGCATCGAGGCCATCCATTTCTGGCATTTGCAAATCCATCAGGGTGACATCAGGACGATGGATTCGGAATTGCTCGATCGCTTGACGACCGTTCGAAGCCTCGGCAACCAGTGTCATATCCGACTGACTGGACAAAAGCCCGGCCACCGCTTCCCGGAGGAGGGGATGGTCATCGACCGTAAGAATGCGAATAGCGGCCGCTTCAGCGCTCATTAGATTCTCTTGTCTTCTTGCGGAATAGGTGAAGAGCTTCGCGACGCTGAGCCCTCTCGTACGCAATAGAGCCTGGAATGCGCAACTCCACCTCCGTACCGGCGCCGATTTCGCTCCAGATGTCGAGTTGCGCACCGATCTCGCGTGCGCGTTCGCGCATCCCCGGCAATCCCCAGTGTCCGTCACGTCCCGCGTGTAGATGTTCCGGGTCAATCCCTTTTCCATCATCTCGGAAACGCAGCCGAAGAAGACTTTCGCCGTACGTGATGTCGGCTTCGATTTGACTTGCCCGTGCGTGCAGAAACGCATTTCGCAATGCCTCACGGGCGATGCGGTAAATGTCGTCGCGCAGGATTGGACGGATGTCTCGCGGAATGCCATCCACAGAAACGCGGAACGCCGCTGGAATATTTTCCCCACTCGAGGTAGTGAGATCTTCAGCCAACGCGATGACGGCGCGGGACAGTTCGTTGGTAACCGCGGTGGAACGTATATTTTGAATCGCGTTGCGGCCTTCGCTGATTGCCTGATCGGCCCGATCGAGTACTTTTTCGAGAGCTTCCTTAACTTTGCCAGGGGGAAGTAGATCGTCTACCGCTTGGAAATTGAACATCAACGCCTGAAAACTCTGTAACAGCGTGTCGTGCAGTTCCCGAGCGATCCGAGTCCGCTCGGCCAAGCGCTCTTCCAGTCTCATGTTGAACTTCCACGAGATCTGTCGAAGGCGGATACGGTATGAGAGCCACAGCGAAAAGAACACGAAGATTCCGCAGGCGGACAGAAACCACCAAGTTCCCCAGAAGGGAGGCAGGATCTCGATGCGCACCGATGCGCCGGGCTCGCTCCATGTGCCTCGGCTAGTCGCACCCTGGACACGGAAACTGTAATCGCCTGCCGGCAGGGTCGTGTAAGTAGCCACCCGCTCGTCGCTTCCGACTTCGTGCCATTCTGAATATAGTGGCTCGAGCTTGTAACGATAGCGATTCGTCGCAGGATTCGAGTAACTGAGTGCGGAAAACTCCAGCGAGAGCATGTTTTGCCTGTGAGCGAGGATCAAGGCATTTGCATAAGTGATGGACTTCTTGAGTGGCGAGCCAGAACCCACAGCGACTGAAGCGCCAAAAAGGCGAAAATCAGTGAGAACGACCGGTGGCACGTACAAGCTATCCACTACTTTGTCCGGATAAAAGGCAGTTGCTCCGCTGAAGCCTCCGAAAAACATTTCACCTGCCGCGCTTTTGAAACAGGCGCCCCAGCCGGTCAGATCATCACCGGGAAGACCGTCGGCCGCTGTGTAGTTGTTGAATCGCTTCGTTAGTGGGTCGAAGCTTGACACTCCTTGGTTGGTGCTCATCCAAAGGCGCCCTCTCTGGTCTTCTTGAATGCAAGAAATCACATTTCCGGCCATGCCGTCCCGCTCGGCGTATCTCGTGAACGTTCCCGTTTGGGGTGCGAACTCGTCGAGGCCGTTTTGAGTGCCAACCCACATAGCGCCCGTGTGATCCAGGAAAACTGAATTCACCCGATTGTCGCTGAGACTCTTAGAATCATCCAACTCATGGACATAGCTGGTGAACTTCCCAGTATCGGTTTCGAAATGCTGTAGCCCCAAGTTGCCACCGAGCCATAAGCCCCCGTGCCGGTCCTCGGCGATTGCATAGTAATTCAGTCCGTGAGCGGTCGGATTCTGCCGATAAGTTGTGAAGCGTTCCGAAGATGGGTCGAAGCGGCTCAGCCCGTCCCAGGTTGCAGCCCACAGCGTACCCTTATGATCCACAAGTAATCGCTCAACGGTTTCGCTGGACACCGTGGAGGGATCGGCTGGGGTGTGAGGGTAAGCCTTTATTCGCCCGGTCCGCCGATTGTAAAGCACCACGCCCTGGTGGGCAGTTCCAAACCATAACGTGTCGACTCCTCCCGGGACGATCGAAAGTACTTCGCCACCCGACATTTGCTCGAACGTAGAATATTGGCCGGTTCTGCGGTCGATACGCTTAAGCGAGCGGTCGGCGCCCGCCCATAAAATGCCTTGCTTATCCTCATAAAGAACAGTGACTAAGGATGAGCCCAGACTGGCGGGATTCCCAGGCCGGTACGTGAACTTTTGAAACATTTGCGGCTTCTTGGCGAAGAAACTCGGTTCCACCTGGTGCAGCCCAAGCCAAATGTTTCCTTCCCGGTCCTCGAGGAGGGTGTTCACCCGCGTGTCGGCCAGGCTGTCGGTATCGCCAGGGTGGTTGTTGTAGCTAACAAAGCGTCGATGCACGCGGTCGAATTTCAGCAGACCGGCGCCTCCCGTGGCAAACCACATTGTCCCTTCGCTGTCTTCTAGCATCGCGTACGTCGGGAACTTGGATATGCCGGCCCGTCCTTCCCGACTGAACGAATAGGTAGTCAGCGTGTTTGCTTTCCTGTCGAATGTGGCCAGTAGACCATCGGCGCTATGGATGAGCCAAAACAAGCCGGAACGGTCCTCATGGAACCAGGCCCCCATGCCGGAGTCGGGCAACGGAACCCTCTTCACCACCTTGCATGTAACGCGATCGAAAACATCGAGGCTATGGGTGGTGGCGACCCAAAATGTGCCCGCTCTGTCCTCGCCGGTTGACTTGACGTCGTTGTCAGTAAAACTGGAAGGATCATTGGGAACGTGACGAAAGTGAGCCGTCCGGCCGGTGGCAGGATCAAGCCGGAAAAGGCCATTTCCAGTTGAAAGCCACAGCATTCCCGAACTGTCCTGGCTGATATGGTTAACGGTCGTGGTGAGTCCCTTGGAATCCTGGGCATCGAACCGATAATGACGGAATTTCTCGGTAACGGGATCATATCGGTCTAAAAGCTGGTCGGTCCCCACCCAAATAGCGCCAGACCTGTCCTTGAACAACGAGTAAATGTAGACCCCACTGAGGCTGTCCGGATCCTCCGGATCATGCCTAAAGACTTTGAACTTGTAACCGTCATAGCGATTTAAGCCGTTCTGGGTACCAAACCACATAAAACCCTGGTTGTCCTGTACGATCTGGGCCACCCTGGTTTGAGACAACCCCTTGGGGAGGTGCGTGAAACGGATGTCCATTCCATCAAGCAAAGGCAACGTGATTCGCCGATGCTCCACCCGCACTTGTGGCACCGCAGCCCCCGTACTCGATGACTGGTTCGCCTGTGCTGCTTTCGACACGGCGCTGAGCATAACAAACGGGACTAAGGCGAACGATATCGCCAAATAGCATGCGTTAGGCAGCGAGGGACAGGCGGTCGACGCGGCCTTTGACCAAAAGGTTGGACGCCGGTCCCCTACGCTAAACAGGCGGGAGATTCCATCGAAAATTGAGCGGAAGGGGGCTGCATTAAGAGCCCGTTCCGTCCCGATGCTCGATAGCCGCTTCATATCACGATTTAACCAGATCCTTGTGTCGTAGTGAGAGACCGGACAGGGGCGGCGGCGAATTTGCGTTCCGTACAACGATATTCAGAGAACGTGTTTCACGAATCCGATCTTCGCATCGAGGAGCACGAAATATTTCCTTAGGATACGAGAAAGGCATTGCACGATTACCTTCATGTCGCGCGGCGAGCGGAAACCGGCGGGCAGATCACCCGTTTCACCAGGCAATAGCCCACCGCGCGACGCACCAATCTGAAAACGACTCCAATCTCGCGATGCTCTGCTCCTTCCATCGTTGCGGTCAGGGAATCGACGTCAATCGATGCGCCCTCCAGTTGCCACATTCTACTTCTGACGTTACACCGAGTGCGTTTAAACCTTGGCGGCCCGCTCACACTTCGGTGGAGGAGCCCATCGCTCGCGACGGGCCGCGAGGAGCGCTAGGAAAACGCGAGAGGCGCAGGGGACCCGGAGGAGTGGATACGCGGCAGCAGTATGTCGCCCTGCGAGAGCGCATCCGCGGTGGTCCCCGCTCTTGGTTGCTGTTCTTAAAGCAGGTTGCATCTATGAAATATCGGCTGCAACATAGCCGCGAGTAACGATGTGGCGTTTACCGGAGAGGGCAGACTGGTAGGCAACGCTCTACGAAGACAGAAAGCCTATCCGAGCTTCAGCTTGTATCACGGGACCAAATGGGGCGTCGAAGGCTTCAATCGAATCCCTCAGGAAGTCGCGCCCTTCGGTATCGACTTCAGGCAGCCTGAGAATGCGCGGTGTGCGCACGTTTGTGAGCGAGATTTTCGCGTACGAATGGCTGGGGCTGCGGGCGCTCGACGAGCGTTATTTCGAGGTCTTATACGGCCCGGTGCGGCTGGGATTTCTGGATACGCGGGAGCATGCGTTTCATCGCGCACTGCACGTCGCGGTGCGGCGCTGGCTGAGACTGGAGTGATCCGGACGCCCGCGGAAATGCCGGCCGGAGGAAAGCCTGGAAATCCGCGAGCAGGATTGCCACCCTTCCCGCCGTCCTTGGAAATCGCCAGCGATTTCCAGATTCCCACTAGTTCGACGAATCTTCCTATAATCAAACCGGACACACACCCTTCTCCGAAAAGTGTTACCCATGTCCTCGGATAGAAGCGTTACCTATGTTCCCGGTTGGACCTTATCGTCGAACATGGTCCGACCGCTACCAATTCCGGCGACGGACTGGTGCGCGCCTCGCCGATGGATGTCTATAAAGGATACGCCCGCTGGTGCGGTGCGCCATGCTATGGCCGAGGGGAGCTTTGTCGTCAAGGGCGATGCTGGGCGCACAGTCGATGGGATGATTTCCGCCGCCGGCAGCGCAAAGCCACCACGTCGCCTTACGCTGGGCAGCACCGCATACGATTCCATCTCGCACCCCTTGCCAAGCGGCTCACGGAAATCCAAGCGCAGCGAGATGTCGCGTTCTCGGCCGATCAGACCGGGGCTGACAAAGGAAGCGGACTTCAAATCCCAACACTCTTGGCACTTTCCCGAACCGAGAAGCGCGACTGCGCGCCACCCCCGCGGCCGTTAAACCAGCCGACGCGGTCCTTGAGGAGAGTCTGAAAGAGCTGACTCCAACGGGCGGAACCGGGACGTCCAGGGCGAGCCAGCCCAATGAGTCGTGCCTACATAGAGTGGCGGTTTTCGCAATTACCGGTCTTATTTGAAGGCCCGCCTGTCGCAGTCAACCATAATGCGGAGAGAGATCGTAGCGATTAAACTTGGCTGCGGAAATAGGCATCGAACCTTTAACCTTTCGGTTGACGGGAGTCATCAATCGCACATGAATGGGGACGATCGGGGAGAGACGAAGTTCCGGCTCCCCCTGAGACCTCCCTGAACGACTCTAATTGGCACGCGTTTTAAGCGCTTCATCACTCGATCCGCCGTTCCGATGCATGAACTCGTCCCAACGCTTGGCCGCGTCTTGATCGCGGCCCCGGAGCGCGTGTGAATAGACGTCTGCCGTCACGCGAACCGAGGAGTGCCCCAGTCGTTCCGATACCGTGGCCAGGTCCACTCCATCCGCCAACAATACCGAGCCATGGCTGTGACGCAGAGTGTGCAGGCTTGCGCCCTTTGGCAGACCAAGACGCCGGCAGAGCAGGGATACGGAAGCCGAGATCGAATCTGGCCGGAGGGGCTTGCCATCAGGATTCGCGAATATCAAATTCAGGTCAGTGCGGTAATCAGATCCGAATTGCTGGCGAAGTTCGTCCTGTTTTTGTTGGTGGATTGAGAGAGCGACTAGGACCGAGGCGGGCAGGCCGACTCGCCGCGGGCTGTCGGTCTTCGTGCCTTTGAACTCAAGCCCTTGCCTAGTCTGCGTGAGCGACCGCGCGATCAGCAGATCGCTGCCATCGATGTCCGACCATCGAAGCGCCAGCACTTCACCTCGCCGAGCTCCGGTGGCAGCCGAGAGCTCCAGAAACATTGGCAGGCATGCAGGGCCGGTCGCAGATTCGATCATTAGCATTTGCTCTTTTGGCAACAGCGCCATTCCCTTGTGCTTCTTCGGGATCGGCGGCTCGCTGTTGGCGACCGGGTTTATTCCAACCAGGCCCCACTTTACGGCGCGGTGGAATGCGCTCGATACAACCCCGGCGATACTGCGAACGCTCTTCGCCGATAAGGCCTTCCTTGGCGTGCAGCCACCCCCTTCAGATACGCCTATGCGGGCGTTAAACTGCGAGTTTTCAAGCAACCTTTAGTGCTCGCCTGGCGGGGCGATTGTCAATGTTAGGCTCTTCATCGAAAACGGGGGCAACTGAGTTCCTTGGCTGATAAAACAAAAGCCAAGGAGGATGTTTTGGATGAACTCGGAAGCGGTGTTAGGATTGGCGAACTATGAGGTGACCAGCATCGAGCACAGTGGCGGCGTGGTGCGCATTTCGGCGCGCTACCTGGGCGCGGTCGCCTGCCCGGATTGCCAGGGTGAGAAGCTGCGAAGCAAGGGCCGATATTTGCGGACGGTGCGGCACGAGACGTGGGGAATGCGGCATTGCTGGTTGATCCTGGAAGCGCACAAGTGGGTGTGCAGGACCTGTGGCCGGGGGTTCCGGCAGCAGTTTCCCGGCATCCTGAAGTGGCAGCGAGCCAGCGAATGGTTCCGGCGCATGATCTTCTTCCGGCACTGGGATGGAGTCAGCCGGCGACGGCTCGGTCAACGCGAAGGGATCGGCAGCGCGACGGTCGAGCGGTGGTTCCAGCACGTGCTCGGGCGACTGGCTTCAGAACGAACCAGCTCGCAGTGCCCGGCGGTGTTGGGCATTGATGAGCATTTCTTTTCGCGGCGCCACGGCTATGCCACGACGTTCTGCGATCTGAAGAATCACCGCGTGCACGACGTGGTGTTGGGCCGCAGCGCGGCCTCGCTGGAGGGCTATTTTCATTCCTTAGAAGGCAAACATCTGGTGCGCGTGGTGTGCATCGACCTGGCGACCAACTATCGCGCGTTGGTGCACAAACACTTTCCCAATGCGCTGATCGTGGCCGACCGGTTTCATGTGATCCGGCTGGTGAACCATCACTTCCTGAACTGCTGGCGCGATCTGGACGGCGTCGGATCGAAGAACCGCGGATTGCTTTCGTTGATGCGCCGGCATCGACACAATCTCCGGCCAGATCAGGCGGAAAAGCTACGCACCTATCTGGCCCAATATCCGGCGCTGGAGGTGATTTACCGGTTCAAACAACGGCTCTGTTACTTGCTCCTGAAGAAGCATCGCACCCGTCAACAATGCCAGATCTTGATTCCACGACTGCTGCGGGCCATCTATGAATTGCAGCAGGTCGGGCTGGCTCAACTGGTGCAACTCGGCCAGACGCTTTCCTCCTGGCAGCAGGAGATTGTCGCGATGTGGAGGTTCACCCGCAACAATGCGATCACAGAGGGATTCCACACCAAGATGGAGGTCCTCCAACGCCAGGCT
>Ga0210388_10001017_pt1 | contig 22264 bp, 20 predicted proteins | sample IncBWC19OmetaG_FD_155485 | JGI IMG/M metagenome (GOLD analysis project Ga0210388, IMG submission 155485) | Forest soil microbial communities from Barre Woods Harvard Forest LTER site, Petersham, Massachusetts, United States - Inc-BW-C-19-O ...
GGCGGGTCCATCATCACCGAGGCCGGCAATCATCCAAACGTTGCGGCGCTTGTCTATATTGCCGCTTTTGCCCTCGATGAGGGTGAGAGCTGTGCGTCGATCGAGCAGGCACTGCCGCAAGCGTCCAAGGCGTTCAAGCCGGATAGCAACAACAACTGGTGGATAGAGGAGGCGCATTTCGCGGCCGACTTCGCAGCGGACATTCCGCCGGAGAAGGCGGCATTCATGGCTATCTCGCAGGTGCCGATCTCCACCGATGCATTCGCCCATAAGGTCACGAATCCCGCCTGGAAGTCGAAGCCTACCTGGTACATGGTGGCCACCGCAGACCGGTCGATCAATCCGGACCAGGAGCGCATGATGGCGAAGCGCGCCAATGCCACGATGGTCGAGGTGAATGCCAGCCATGTCGCCTACATGTCTCATCCGAAGGAAACAGCCAAGCTGATCGAAGAGGCTGCCACCTTCGCGCGGATCAACGTAGCCGCCTGAGGCGAAAACAATGAAGGATCGCATCGGCATAGAAGGACATGACGGCACGCTCTCCGCCTATATCGCGCGGCCGAAGGCGGTGCCGGCTCCCGCCGTGGTCGTTCTGCAGGAACTGTTCGGGGTAAACGCCGACATTCGCAAGCACTGCGATGAATTGGCGGAACAGGGTTACCTCGCGGTCGCTCCAGACCTGTACTGGCGGCAGGAGCCGGGTGTCGACCTGAACGTCACCTCCGAATCCGACTGGCAACACGGCCTTCGTCTGTATGGGTCATATGACCGAGACGCGGGCGTAAAGGACATCAAGGACACCATCGACGCAGTCCGCAATCTCCCGGAATGCAACGGCAAGGTTGCCCTGCTTGGCTACTGTCTAGGCGCGCTGATGGTCTTTATGACAGCCGTGCGCAACGACGGTATCGACGCCGCGGTCTGGTATCACGGTGCCGATACTGAGAAATATCTGGAAGAGGTCGAAGGGCTTCATGCGCCCCTTCTGATGCACCTGGCCGAGGAGGATGAATTTATTTCCAAGGCTGCACAAGCGGAGATCAAAGCGGCACTCGCTCAGAAACCAAACGCGGCTGTCTACAGCTATCCGGGTCAGTGTCATGCTTTCTCCCGCCATAACGGAAAACACTACAACGCCGCCGCGGCTCACCTTGCCAACGGTCGGACTAGCGAATTTCTACATCAGCAACTGCAAAGAGACTCGAGATGATAAGAAAAATCGAGATCGAGCGCTTCAGTCTGACAAGTTCCAGGCCATTCGATGAAGTAATAGCCGGCGTGAACGCCGCCATCGGTCATCCGGATATGGCTGAATTTGGAAGATCAACTCACGAAGCGCGCTCTCTTGCCGAGCTGAAAAGCGCGGTTGAGAAAGGCCTGAGCCCAGTAGGACTGATGCTGTTCATGCAGTTGGATCACGGCGCGATTCTGCGCAAAGAAACGGGCCGCGAGGCTCCGAAGATGATTCGCCTCGTCATGGGCAATCCCCTCATCATGAAGGAGATGGTCAAGCATGTCCCGGATGCGGGCTCTTACGCGCCGGTTACCGTGCTTGTGGACGAGCGCGCCGATGGCGTGCATTTGTCATATGACAGGGTGGCGAGCTTCTTAGCGCCTTATGGAAATCCCGACGCGCTGGAGGTCGCCCGGGATCTGGACAAGAAAATCGAGGATCTCTTACGGCAGGCTGCAGGTTGAGCAAGCGCGAAAAGAGCACCTCATTGCCGGGATCATACGAAAAGACTTCTGAACGAGTCAGCCGTTAGCCGCGCTCACCACCCGCCGCCGGGTGCGATGGCGTGGAGAGAACAGTGCACTTCGCGGGCTTACGCGGTCCTTCATGAGTCAGGGCTCCGGTCTATTCCGAAGTGTCCTTTTGACGCGTGGCTTTTACGCCCGAGAGAATCCCGAGGCCTAACAGGACGATGGCGCAGACCGCGATCCAATGCGTGGGCATATGCATCAGGTGCGCGCCGTAAATCAGTCCGCCGAGCATGATGGCGAACCCAATCGCGTAGAGTCCGAACGACATGGCGTCTCCTTCAAAAAATTAAGTTTGAGTACTGCAATAGATTTGAGGTGGTGCTGCCGGCATCCGTGGCATCGCAAAAAGGGGGCTGGCCGAAACCGCATCGCGATTTCGGCCAGCCATCGTTTATTGCTGCTTTGTGAAGCAGTTACTTCGCGTCTTCCCTGGCTTCGGCTACCTTGGCCTGTTGTCCGGCTTCCGATACGGCCTTGATGAATGCTTCCGCACTTGCCGGGGTTGCTGCCTTGCCCGAAAGAATGCTGCGGAACATCATGTGCTTGCCGTAAATCGCGTGGGTCGAATCATTGTCCTGCTCGACGACTGCGCCTTCCAGTGTCAGGCCGGCGAAAATACCCTTGCTGCGCGAGTAGGTCAGCACTTCCGTGTTGAGTCTCCAGTCCGTTCCCGCGGACGCATGACGTCCAACCGGGCCGGCTGCAACCGATCCTTCACCGGTCAGTTCGAACTTGCTCGAAAGCAGATGCTGCAAGCCACGGTCATTCATGACCAGCATGATCAGGTCAACGTCTTCGACGCCGATCTGCAATCCCCAGCTACCACCACCGACGGAGATGAACGCCGGAGCGCTCCAGCCCGCGGCCGTGCGGCAGGTGGCGACGCCGCGTCCGTGCTTGCCACCGAATACAAATCCGCCCTTGATCAGGTCTGGAACCACGACGATGCATTTCGCTCCGCTCAAGACTTCTTCCGGAATACCTTTATCCGGGGTGGACATGATCGCGTGCAGAACCGACACCGACCGCTCCAGGCGGTCGACGGAATCTTCGCGCGCCGATCCGGCAAACGCGTACGTGCCGAACATACCTACCGCGCTCATCAACAGCAGTGACAATGTTTTTTTCATGAATGTTTTCCTTTGTGTGTGGCCGAACCCAGAATTGGTCGAAACTAAGAGAAGAAGACTTCAGATGGCTGACTTAGGTTCAGGAAACCTGAAAGAGGTGAGAAGTAGAGCTCGTCTCTGTCATCATGTTCGCCGATCGCGAAATCAATAGCTGGTCTCAATTGCTCACTTCGTTTTTTTGTGCGATGGCGTGCCGGCACTGTCGAAATGCCGCTTTTTCATGGGTTGTGAGCAATCCTGCACAGAATCATAAAGCCTCTGCGTGTCATCGTTGGTCCGTTACAGAAACGCCAAGCAGGTTGAATTCGATGGAACCGTTTCGTCCGTCTCTCCGCCGCCGTCTGGCTTGCCTGGTGGAGTCCCTGGGTAAGTTGTTCGGGATGCTTCGACCACCGGCCCAGCAAGTTCAGCTGCAGAGGATGTGTCCGTTTTGTGGACTCATCACGCCGCGGGCCAAACGCCACTGTCTGGAGTGCGGGAAACCGCTACGGGCGATTCAGTCCGAGCGGAAGGACGCGCCCCAGGAATAAGTAGCAAGAGGAGATAGATACTTCAAAAAACTTCAAGAAGAAGGAGAACGACATGCTCTGGACGATTGTGGCAGTGCTTCTAATTCTGTGGCTTCTGGGTTTTAGTCTACATATCGCAGGCGGCTTGATTCACCTGCTGCTGGTGATAGCGGTGATCGTCGTCGTAGTGAACTTGCTCAGCGGTCGACGTGCGGTCTGAGGGTTTCTCCGGCTAGTGAGAAAAACCTCGGGAGGATTTTCGATCCCTGTTGTGGCCTTACAGTCTGTTTCGAGCGTTAAGCGCGGTGCGGCATTCGTCCACCGTATAGCGGCGGATGATCTGGTCGAGTCCGTCGACGGCAGTGACCTCGCCGCCCTGCGCCGCCTTCTCCAGCGCGGCGGCGGCCAGCGCCAGGCTGGTGTAACTGACGCCGTCGACCGCGCTGCCATTCTTGTGGATTTGAAAGAACGTCGCATTCGGCCCGCTGTTTTGTTTTCGTTGCATTCTCTCCTACTTGTAGTGAAACAGGACGCGCAGGCCGCGGCCGGTAAGTGTTGCCAGGAATCGCACGGCTGCCAGGCCCAGGTTCTCCGGCCGAGATACTTTGGTGGCGGCCAGCTTTCGAACAAGATGCGTCTTGAGCGAGGGATGTCCTGTGGTCAGAGTGCACTTTTCTTTCGGTTTTGCTCCGCACATCGGGCAACGCACAGAAAGGACGTGACGGAGCGTGAGCTCTTCCGACTTCACATCACCATCATCGGACATGGGCAACGTGCAGGAATGGTCAATTTTGCTCTCTTGTCTGTCCTCCCTGGCCCGCGCGTGCCGCCAAACGGGAATGCCAGACAGAACGCCGCGGCGTCTGTGTTTGTGAAAAACTGAGCTCTTATGAGCAGTAATCCGCGGCGCAAAAAGCTAGGATCGATTCAATTCCGCGTTGTTTCCTGTGAGGAACACCTTGAGAAAACATTATCTTCACCTCTCCGCTTACCCCTGCGACACCTGTGGCGGCCCCGTCATCGCGGGCTCGACCACGGTTCGCGAAAATGAGATTTCGAAAGAGACCGACATAAAGTCGGTGGGAGCAGCAATCTGTCTTTCGTGCGGCCACCGGCAAGATACGGCAACCGAGCCAGCCCGCGTGCGTCATCTGCTCCCGATTGCATGGGAGCCGGCGGGTATTATCGACCACCGCCTTCCGACCGTCGCATTCGTTGAAGCGCTAAACCGTACGGAACTCCATTGAGCCTGGAATTGTGCTCAGACTCGGCGGCAAAGAAGACCGGCAAACTGAGCTTTCTTGCTCAGACTCGGGCCTCGCACGAGTGAGAGAGTTTTTATCAGAACGATTGCCAAGGTGTGGACGCGCTCTCGGGACGTCCTTCCTGGAAATCGTGCCGGTCAGTCCGCGTAGCCCGCAGCAACAGAGTTTTCACCGGGCGTGCAGGATCATCAGGCAAAGGAATCACAAATGCGCATCATCTCCTCTATTCGTTCCACGCTGTTTGCACTGGCACTGCTGGCCATGTCGGCGTCAGCCTGGGCACAGCTCAGCATCTCGATCTCATTGGCTCCGCCGGAACTGCCGGTGTACGAGCAGCCTCTTTGCCCCGGCGATGGATATCTCTGGACCCCCGGCTACTGGGCCTACTCCGATGACGACTACTACTTTGTGCCGGGCACGTGGGTCATGGCTCCAGAACCCGGCCTGCTGTGGACGCCCGCGTACTGGGGCTGGCGCGGCAATGGATATGTCTTCAACCAGGGCTACTGGGGCCAGCAGGTCGGCTTCTATGGCGGCATCGATTACGGCTATGGATACTCCGGCGATGGCTACCAGGGCGGGCGCTGGCAAGGTCGGCAGTTTTATTACAATCGGTCGGCGAGCAACGTGAACGTGACCAACATTCACAACGTCTACAACACCACGATCATCACCAACACCACGGTGAGTCGGGTGAGCTACAACGGCGGCAACGGCGGCATCACCGTGCGGCCTAATGCCCAGCAGGAATCGGTGGCGCGGGAGAAGCACATTCCCCCGGTAGCGGCGCAAGCGGAACACGAGCGGTCTGCCCGCACCAACCCTGAACAAAGGGCTACGGTAAACCACGGCACGCCGCAAGTCGCGGCCACGCCCAGGCCCGGAGCATTCACCGACCACGCCGTCGTGCACGCGAAACCGACAGGAACGCCTTACAATCCCCCCGCTCGCGCTGCGGTTCAGCCAGCGGCTAAACCAGCCGCGCACCCGGAGAACAACGCCGTGCGCCCTGCCTCGGAAACACGTCCAGAGCCGAATCGTGCGGAACCGAAGCCTGAGGCGACGCCGAAACCGAACAATCGTGCGGAGGCGGCTCGTCCGGAGACTACTCCTAAGGAACCCGCTAAGGAACCGGGCAGCAGGGAACCGAAGAGCGCAGAGCCGAATCGTACGGAGCCTAAGGCTAAGGAACCGAACAGCAAGGCACCAGTTCGTCCAGAACCAAATCGTGCGGAGCCGACTCGCCCAGCCGCGAGCCAGCCGAAAGCAAAACAGGAGCCTACGCGTCCATCGACGCCGGCACCGAGTGAGCGCTCGAAGCCGGAGCGTACTCCTCCTGCGGCGGAAACGCGGTCTGCGCCGCAGCAACGGCCACAGCCCGCGCCAATGAAGGCGGAACCGAAGAAGCCAGTGGAAAAGCCGAGACCGGCCGCGAAGCCGGAAAACGAGAAACCAAAACAGAACGAAAAGCCCGAGAAACCGCAGTAGGCGCGGAACCTCGAACTTAAGACTTGATGCCGGGCATCCTCATGCATAGGGTGCCCGGTTTTTTTGTCAGGGAACTCTAGTCGTGGAGCACGACGTTGAGCAGCGAACTGTGCACCTGCAGCGCGCCTTCGGGGCCGCCGGCGTAATCAATAAAGCCCAGCTTGCGGAAACGGTTCATGAAGAAGCTGACTCGCGAACGCGTGGTTCCCACCATTTCGGCCAGAGTCTCCTGGCTGATCTTGGGGACGACCGTTTCTGGAATGCCTTCTTTGCCAAAACGAGCCACCAACAGCAGGACTCGCGCCAGGCGCTTCTCGCTGGAGTTGAAGAGCTGGTCGACCAGATCTTCTTCGTAGCGGATATTTCGCGCCAGCAGGTAGGCCACGAACCTTTCAGAAAAGGCGGGTTCGCGGTGCAGGGCTTCCATCATGGTCTTCTTGTCCACCCGCAGAATCTCGCAGTCGCTCATAGCGGCCGCGGAGCCCATGCGGAGAAGCTGGCCGGCCAGCGATCCTTCTCCGAAAAAGTTTCCTTCGCTCACGATGCCGATGGTGGCTTCCTTGCCGATCTTCGACACCACCGTGAGCCGTACTTTACCCTTCTGCACGTAGAACACAGCATCCGCGTCATCGCCCTGGGCGAAGATCACCTGCTTCTTGGGGATGATCAACGTCTTGCGGCCGTCGCCGACGGTGGCCAGAAAGGCGTTGGTGTCGAACACGATCTTCCTCTTGGACGAGATAGCGCTAGGCACTCATTCAAGTATAGTCCGCTGGCCAACAAAGGCTTGAATCTTGTTGATCCGCCCGCAGAGTCGCGGCGAAGTGTAAGCAAGGCAGATGTGAGCTATCTTGCTCAGACGCAAGAAATCCCATCTGTCATTATCTATTCTCCTGAGTGTGTAGCCGGGAGCGGCGGACGCTGATTCGCAGCTCTCATTCTCAGGCCGCCGCCAGCGATTTCTGATCAGGTCACGGCACGCGGCCACATCCAGCCAATCGGCATCTTCACGCGTGTTTCCGCCGCCAAACCTTGCGGCGGCACGCGATTTGACCCTAAGCATTTCTCGAAAACGAAATCAGGGCAGCCTTTCGCGCCGAGCGAGACGGGCTAGCCCCGAAACGTGGAAGGAACTTAAGACAATGCCTTTAATCCAACTCCTTGAAGTTCTCATTGTGGTGGGCGTGCTCCTCTGGCTGGTGAATCGTTTCATTCCCATGCAGGGCACCATTAAATCCATTCTGAACGGCGTCGTGGTAATTGCCGTGGTTTTGTGGCTGCTGAACGTATTTGGACTATTCCACAATCTGCAGCATATCCGCGTCGGCACCCTGTTGTTCCCGTAAAGATTCGCACCAAAGCACGACGGCAGTTTTCTGCCATTAGGAGATTCCTTTGAAGAACCAGTTGCTACTCGCAGTCAGTCTCACGCTTAGCCTGAGCGCTTTCGCTCAAACCAATACGCAGGTCAGCGCCAGCGTCGAGCCCATGAGCACGACGCCGACGTTCCGGGTCACCGTGATCAGCCGCAGCGTGCAGGCGGTCAACTACCAGCATCGCAGCGGATCGTCGAAAGTTGATTTCGCAGGCACCGACCTGATGCCCGCAGCCAACGGCGTCGCCCAGATCAATAGCAAGCGCGGATCGATCGCCATCGAAGCGGAATTCGGCGATCTCGAGAAGCCCACCGCCTTCGGCAATGAATATCTGACGTACGTTCTGTGGGCGATTTCGCCCGAAGGCCGCGCCGTGAACCTGGGCGAGGTGCTGGTCGGCGGCAACCACCGCAGCAAGGTGAACGTGACCACTGATCTTCAGGCCTTTGCCCTGATCGTGACCGCGGAGCCGTATTACGCTGCGCGTCAGCCAAGCAATGTGGTGATCCTTGAGAACGTGGTCCGCGACACGACCAAGGGCAGCACGGAAGCGGTCAATGCCAAGTACGAATTGATGGAACGTGGCGGCTACCTTCCCACCGGCTACAAATTCGATCCCGTGGTTCTGAAGGCCAACCTGCCTTTGGAATTCTTTGAAGCGCGGAATGCGGTACGCATCGCGCAATCCGAAGGCGCCGAGCAGTATGCCAGCGACAGCTACCAGCACGCGGTCAAGTTAATGGACACGGCCGACGGATACGCCACGCGGAAACATGTCGACACCAAGCCGCTGATCGCAGTTTCGCGCGAAGTCGTGCAGACGGCGGAAGATGCGCGCGCCATCGCAGTCAAGAAGATGGATGAAGTGCGTCTGGCCAACGAGCGCCAGAATTCAGCCGACGCGCAGGCCCAGTCGCAACAGCAGGCAGATGACGCGACGCGGCAGAAGGAACGGGCGGAGTCTGATGCAGCCAAGGCTCTGGCGGCGAAGAGTCAGGCGGAATCGGATACGGCCAAAGCCCAGTCCGATGCAGCCGCGGCGCAGGCCGCGACAGCCAAAGCCCAGTCGGATGCGGCCAGCAACCAGGCGGCTTCGGCAAGTGCACTCTCCGCCGCGCAGGCGGATGCGGATCGATCGCGCCTGGCGGCACAGCAGGCGCAGCAGGCCGCGCAACAGGCGGACGCCGACAAGGCCGCCATGCGCACCAAGTTGTCCGAGCAGTTGAACTCGATTCTGCAAACTCGCGACAGCGCGCGTGGGCTGATCGTCAGCATGTCCGACGTATTGTTTGACACTGGAAAGTTTTCCCTGAAGCCGGGAGCACGCGAGAAGCTGGCGAAAGTCGCCGGTATTCTGCTCGCCTATCCTGGCCTCAACATTGAAGTCGGCGGCTACACCGATAACGTCGGCGGCGATGGCATGAATCAGACGCTGTCGGAAAACCGCGCCGGCTCGGTTCGCGACTACCTTGTGCAACAGGGAGTGTCGGCGAATGCGGTGTCGTCGAAAGGTTTCGGCAACACGTTGCCGGTCGCCTCAAACGACAATTCCGCCGGGCGCCAGCAGAACCGCAGGGTTGAGCTGGTCGTCTCGGGTGAAGCCATCGGCAGCCAGGTCAACGCGACCACCGGCAGCTTGCAGTAATAGCGCAAACATAATCTCGATTCGAATTATTGGAGGCGACACTTTATGAAACTCGTTGGAGCAGTCAGCACCGCAGTTCTCACGATGGCCCTTGGACTTGGCATCCCCGCCTACGCGCAGCAGGAACAGCACGACCAGCAGGAAGACAAAGATAAGGACAAGCCGGCGCAGGAGAAGGAAAAGGAAAAAAAGGCGCAACCAGAAAAAGCCGCCCGGCAACAAACGGAAGAGAAAAACGCCGAGCAGGAAAAGAACAAGAACGCGCAGGAACAGCACGCACAGGAGGTTAAGTCTGAAAAGCCGGCAGAGCACGCGGGTAACGAGCGGGGCCGCATTCCCGCCGAGCGTTACAAGGCCAACTTCGGCCGCGAGCACAGCTTTCACGTCACCGAATCTAATTACCGGGATCACCGCTTTCAGTACGGCGGCTATTGGTTTGGGTTTGCTCAGTCGTGGCCTTCGAACTGGCTCTACACGCAGGATGTTTACGTCGTTGAAATTGATGGCGCATATTTCCTGTGCAACGCCAGTTATCCCGGCGTGAACCTGGCGCTGAACGTCACGCTGTAACTGTTATCCACCAGAGGCGCGAGCCAACTTTGAGCTCGCGCCCTGGCCTGATCATAAGGAAAAGGGGAAAGGAGCCAACATGCTTGGAACCATCTTGATCGTGATCCTGATTCTGGCACTTCTGGGAGCGCTGCCGCGCTGGCCGCATAGCCGGGATTGGGGCTACGCCCCGACCGGTGGTGTGGGCTTGATTCTTTTTGTCGTCGTCATTCTGCTACTTCTCGGTCGCATTTGAACCATGGTTTATGGGGCAACATCCACGGGCGCCGGAAAGAAAATCTGGCGTCCGCTTCTTTTTTGTTTCGCGGCTGCACTTCTTTCGGTGCTGATGCTCGGCGGTTCGTCCTCTGCGTATTCCGTTCTCACCCACGAGGAAATAGTCGACCTGCTTTGGGCGGACGAAATCCAACCGCTGCTGCTCAAACGTTTTCCCGGCCTGACAGACGAGCAACTCAAGGAAGCGCATGCCTACGCGTACGGCGGCGCGGTCATCCAGGATCTCGGCTACTATCCGTTCGGCAGCAAAGAGTTCAGCGACCTGGTGCACTATGTTCGCAGCGGAGACTTCGTGCGCGAGCTGCTGCTCGAGAGCCAGGATGTCGACGAGTACGCCTTCGCGCTGGGCGCGCTCTCTCACTATGCATCGGATTGCGCCGGGCACCCCGCGGTCAACCAGTCGGTGGCGATTGAGTATCCGAAGCTGCGGGCGAAGTATGGCGACTCCGTCCGCTATGCCCAGGACAGGACCGCGCATCTGAAAACGGAATTTGGATTCGATACCGCGCAGGTGGCGAAGAATCGCTATGCCTCGCAGCAGTACCACGATTTCATCGGATTCGAAGTCTCGAAACCCCTGCTGGAGCGAGCCTTTCCCGTGGTCTACGGCATGGAACTGAAAGACGTGCTCACCCATGAGGATCTGGCGATCGGATCGTACCGCTTCGCGGTCAGCCGGCTGATTCCGAACATGACGCAGGTCGCGCTGCGGACTCACAAGAAGGAACTCACGCGCGAGACGCCGGATTTCGCCAAGAAGAAATTTCTCTACCGCCTGTCGCGCTCCGACTATGAAAGGCAGTGGGGCAAGGATTACGTGAAGCCGGGCGTAGGCACCAGACTCCTGGCGGCCGTCCTGCGATACATCCCGAAGGTTGGCCCCTTCCGCAAGCTGGCGTTCAACAGCCCGACTCCGAAGACGGAAGACCTGTACTTCAAGAGCATCAACCTGACGGTCGATCAATACCGCGACTTTCTGGAACAGGTACGCAGCGACACCGTGGCGCTTCCGAACCGCGATCTCGACAGTGGACTGGCGACTGCGCCGGCGGAGTACTCACTGGCCGACGATACATACGCAAAATTGCTGGATCAATTGTCGGGGCGGAAATTCGATCGCACGTCGCCGGAACTGCGCGCCAACATCCTGCAGTTCTATTCCGATCTCTCGGCTCCGATTGAGACCAAGAAAAACCAGGGGCGATGGCAGAGCGTGCTCGCATCGTTGGACCAGTTGAAGTCCGCCGCTCCGGTCGCAGCTTCTACCGGCGGTCCTGCGCAGTGATTGCGGGACGCGCCGAGTCAGGGCAGCTCGACATCCAACGCGTAGAGATCGGTAGAGCTCAAGTCGCGAACCACTAACGGTTCGCCGGCGGGGGTTAGTCCGAACCAGACTCCCCAGATGCCGCCCAGAAGAAAATCCGGCGCGCCCATCAACTTTTCGGTTCGATCCGTCGCTGCCTGCCAGCGATAGATGCCGGCATCGCGTCCGCGAAAATATAGAGTACTGAAATACACATACTTTCCGTCGGCCGACCAGATGGGATAGTCCGCCAGCCCCGCCAGCATGCGAGTCTCATGCGAGGCCGTGTCGTAGAGAATCAACTTCTGCGTTGTATCCGTCAGCGCCACCACGTGGCGGCCGTCGGGAGAAATCTGCCCCCAGTACAAACCCTCGGTACCGGGAAGCAACGACACTTGTTTGGATTTCAGGTCGAGACGATACAAAGCGGGGTTCGCCCCGGTTTCATCCGACGACGAGAACACGAGCGAATCTCCACTCGCCGACCATGAGGGATAAAGCTGCTGGTCGCTCGCCCTGGGAGTGGCCAAGGCCGGAACGCCTCCGTCTTTCGAAACCAGATAAATCTTGTAGGGCGCGCCCAGTTCGGGATAGGCCTGAAAGGCCAACTGATCGCCGTCGGGCGACCACTGCGGGTGAAGCACGCGCATGGGCGGAAACGTCAGTTGCCGGCGCTCGCTGCCATCGACCCGGCTGCGTACCAGAACGTCCTGAGGATATTCGATGTAAGCCATCCACTGCGCGTCGCGCGAGAACGTTACATGGTCCACCGAAGATCCTTGGACGAACGGAACATATTGCCGCGAGCCTGCATCGTAGCGCTGCATTTGTCCGCGCACCTGCACGCCAATGGCGAAGAGGCTTTTGCCGTCTTTGCTGGGCGTCGGGTAATAAAAATTCAGCGGGCCGGCGGTCAGCCGGACCGGTTGCGGATTCACCCGGTGCAGCGCGTCCTGCGGCTCGCGCATCGCCCAGATGTCGCGGGTGCCTTCGCCGAGGGCGCTGAAAAAGTAATAGCGTCCGTCGGGCGTCCACCCGCCCGCGCGCGGATAACTCGCCCCCGGCCACTTCGGGAGCAATGGTTCGGTCTTGCCGGAAAGGTCGGCCTGCCACAGCGCCTGGCCGCGTCCGCGAAGATCCGGCACCGAAAAACGAAGCCGCCGGCCGTCGGGCGACCACTGCGGGTAGAAAGGATGCGCCGGCAGGCTGGCCAGTTTTCTGGCATTGCTGCCGTCATTGTTGATCAGATCAAGCTCGCTGCCCACGCTGTAGGCGATCGTGGAGCCATCAGGCGACCACCTGGCGTCTGAGGCCAACTGTCCTCCCACCGGCCGCGGCGAACCGGAGGCGACCGCAACCCGCCACAGCGGATGGCCGGCTTCTACAGAGCTCTGGGAATTGGTCAAGTCGAGGACCAGGAACTCCGCGCCGTTGGGCGACAGGTCGTCGACGTCCATCTCAGAAAATGCGCTCTGCACGGGAAACAGTTCTCCGCCCTCGGGAGATACGTAACGGACCGCGCGCTGCTGCCCCTGCCACTGGCGAAAATAGATTCGCGGACCATCCGTCAGAAGCTTGGTGTTGAACACCAGATTGCCGGCATGGGTTAGCGGGCGAATGCGGGTCACCTTGGGCGCAGGCACCAGCGGACGAAACATAACGGCTGCGGCAGCCAGCAAAACGACGACGCTAAATAGAAGAAGGGAAAGACGAATCCGGCGACTCGTCGTGCCCCCCAGCATCTGGCCGGGCAGAGTCTGTTCCTCAATCACCAGGCGGGAGCGCGAATGGCTTTGCAGGACAATTTGTTCGGTTTCGGCTGCCGCGTCGGCTTCCGGCGCAACGGTTCGCACCTTGTGCACGAAACGGTAGCCGCGGCCAGGGATCGTAACAATGTAGGCATGATCCTGCGGTCGTTCGCCCAACGCCTTGCGCAGCTGAAAAATATGCTGGCCCAGGTTCGACTCTTCCACGAAGGTGTCCGGCCACAACAGCTTCATCAGATCGTCCTTCAGAACCACCTGCCCGCTGCGCGAAACCAGTGCCAACAGGAGCTCAAAGGCCTTGGGCGAGAGCGGAATGAGCTGCTGATCGCGCAACAAGAGACGCTCTTCGGGATCCAGACGGAAGGGGCCGAACTCCAGCAAGTGCTTGGCAGGATTGCTCATACCGGTCTTAAAAAACTACTCAAAAATTATTAATCGGTTCTTAAGGACTTTCAGAGTGCCTCCGGGGCAGGATGCCTCCCGTTCGGAGGGGAGCCGGAAGCCGAGCTAACGTGGAAAGCAATTTATCACGGTTTCAGCGCTGGGCAAAGCGGCTCGTGGGAGCCTTGCCAGCCCGCACGAGGATGGAAATCACCGTCGAAACCGACCGGGTGGTGACCATCCGCCGGAGTCGAGCCCGCCGGGTCTGGTGCCGGGAGTGTGGCCGCTCGGTGGATGCGGTCAGCCCATCGGAAGCAGGAATACTCCACGGCATGACCCAACCCAGATTGCGCGATCAGGCCGGGGCCGAAGGCTGGCACGTTTGCGAGGACTGGGACGGAGAGCTGCTGATCTGCCTGGATTCGTTGTTGCGATCAATGTAGGGGCTTCAGAACAAAAACTTTGAACCACGAGGGACGCGAAGGTGCACGAAGGACTTCGGACTGATATCGGAACGCATTTTGAAAAAGGAGACGTTATGAGAAAAGCACGGGTACTTGCAGCCACGATACTTTTGCCATTCGCCATGGGAGTCTGCCAACTGGCCGCCGCTCAGGATGCTACAGAGGTTCAACCCGAGATTTACCATCGGCCCGGGACCGTGATCACGCCGGAGACCAGCGTGGTGCATCCCGAAGATGCCGGACAGCGCGCCCACACCAACCATCTTATTTTTGTTCCCGCCGGCCGACCGATGGCGACGGTGGATCCGGACGACACTTTTGCCGAGACCCCGGCCTCGATGGGCTGCATTTATAAAGTCGGACCGATTTACTCAGGATGCAATCCGGCCAGCGGAGGAACCAATCACCCGAGCGGAGGATGGGGCGCGATCGCCCTGGTCGACGCCTATGACAACCCGAATGCGGAAAGCGACCTGAAATTCTTTTCGACCTTCTATGGGCTGGCCGCGCCCAGCTTCACCAAGGTCATCGCCAACTCGAGCTTCGGCAACCTCAACGGCATGACGGCCAGTTGCAGCGGCAAGCCAGCGGGCAACATGCACTGGGGGCTGGAAGAGGATCTGGATATCGAGTGGGCGCACGTGATGGCGCCGGGCGCGAAGATCATCCTGGTCGAAGCCTGCAGCAGCAGCGTCGCCGACCTGGAGTACGCCGAGCAGGTGGCGGGCAAGGAGGTGTCCGCCGACGGGGGCGGCGATATTTCGAACAGCTGGGGAACTTCCGAGTGGGCTGGTGAAGTCAACACCAGCGACGACGTCTTCTATCGGTACCATCCCAATCGCATCAGCTATTTCGCCAGCGCCGGCGATTCCGGCTGGGGCGCGGCGTATCCCAGTTCTTCTCCGTGGGTGGTCTCGGCGGGCGGCACTACCGTTAATCGCGATGCGAACGGAAACTTCATCAACGAAACCTGCTGGTCGATGTCGGGTGGCGGCGTTAGCGCCTTCGAACTCTGGCAGAGTCCGACCAACATTCACAACGGCATGGGACCGTGGACCGACTACCAGTACGAGTTCGCGGCACAGGGCGCGCGCCAGACTCCGGACATCTCGTTCAATGCCGATCCGGCGAGCGGGGTGTATGTCTATGACACCTACGAAACGACGCCGGGCTGGTACATCGTCGGCGGCACCAGTGTAGCCTCACCGTCGCTGGCCGGCATCATCAACAACGCCAACAACCGTCTCGGTCAGACGCCACCGGCGGGCGGCGAGTACGTAAATCACGAAGACACGCTGATGTACGCGCAGTATTACGCGAACACGGCCTATCACGCGAACTTCTACGACGTAGTGCTGGGATCGAACGGTACCGGGCACGACGCCGGCACCGGCTACGACCAGTGCACCGGCCTCGGCAGCCCGCGCGGCAAGCTCGGAAAGTAGATCTGATGCAGCCACAGTTCAAGACTCGGGTTTCAAGGTTTCAGAGTTTTCAAAATTGGAGCCACCGTGCGGCTGCGGATGTGGCGCCTGCAAAGTGCATAGGTCCTTCGCGGCAAAAAGCGCCGCTCAGGATGACAAAGGGTCGAGAAGCTTTGCGACATTGAAGCTCTAAAACCTTGAAACTCTGAAACCTTGAAACTTTAAAACCTGAGTTTGGGGGCAGTTCTTTGAGACAAGTCCAAGTGACGTTGAGCTCGATGTTGATTCTGTTCGGCACCGTGTGCTGGGAGCAGCAAAATGACGCGGCCTCGAACTCTAGCGCGTCGCTGAGCGACAAGTAATTGCGAATTCAGAAAATCATCCTGGAAGAATCATTCAGACGAAATCAAGGAGCAATCAGATGACCGCGAATTCAAGCAAAACGACAGCCGTCAGATTCTGGAACAACCTTCGCCGCTTCGGAGGAAGAGCCGCAGCTGGCCTGTTTCTTCTCAGCGCGGCCTCCGCGCCTGCGGCCCTGGGCCAGACCTGGGAACTGACCCAGGTATATGGGAACTCCGCCGGATTGATCGGCCAGCTCGCCATGACCACGCTCAAAAGCAATGTCGTGGTGACGGCAGTCACGAACAGCACCAACAATCTGGAAGTGATTGCCTGGAACGACACCGGAACGAAACTCGCGCGTACCGGCAGCGCCACCGGCGATGAAGTCTTTCCCCTGTGGGGAGTTGCCATTACCGCGCTCGATTCCAGCCGGGTGGTGACGGCGGCGGCCAACTGGAACACCAGCGATCTCGAACTCACGGTCTGGAAGATCAGTCCCAGCGGTTCGGTGGCACAGCAGGGCAAGATCGGGACCGGCGGGGTGGTCACTGAAGTCTCCATCGCGATGCTCGATTCCGGGCGGGTCGTCACCGCCGTGCAGAACAGCGAGGGTGGTCTTACGCTCCGCGTGTGGGAGATCTCATCCACGGGCGTGATTACGGCAGAGAACACGTATAGCGTAAGCAGCGCCAGCGAGATGGCCGTGATGGCATTGAATCCCAGCCAGGTAGTGACCGCGTACCGCAACGGCAAAGAGAATCTTGAGCTGATTGCCTTCAGCATCGACGGCAGCAACAAGATAACCCGGCAGGGCACCGTGACCAGCGGAGCCGTGGCCAAGATTTCTATGGGGTACTGGCCGCCGAACATTGTTACCGCGGTGGAAACCGAAAAAGCCGGCCTGGATCTTCAGACCTGGTCGGTGGACGCCTCCGGGGACATTGCCTCGGTACTCAGCGCGAGTGGTGGTTCGGCCTTCGCCGTTTCTCTGGCCATGGTCCCGACCGCACCCGACACGCCGCTGCCTTTCACCCTGGTGGAAACCAGCAAGGATGACCTGTCGCTGGTCGCCTGGTACATGAATCCGGAATACGAAGGTGATATCGGCGAAATGGCTTATTACAACGGGGGCTCCTACATCGGCCCGCAACTGGCGATCGCGTCGGAAGGCCCGGGCCGCCCGTACTTTGTGGTCACGGCCGTGAAGAACACGAGCAGCGATCTGGAGATGAAAGTGTGGCAACTCTACCAGCCCACGGAGTAGAGCGGCCGGCATTTGCGGGGACGGATTTGAAGCCTTGGGGAGGATGCGATGAAACGTATTTTCGCGGTGACGAGTTTCGGCGTTCTGTTGTTCGTGCTGTTCGCTGCAGGCCTATCGGCCCAGGCGCAACAGGCGTCCGCGGCCAATGCAAATAACATCGTGCCGCCGCTGGTGAACTTCAGCGGCGTGCTCACCGACCTCAACGGCAAGCCGATGACGGGCGTGGTCGGCGTTACGTTCCTTCTTTATAAGGATTCAGCTGGCGGAGCGCCGCTGTGGCTCGAGACGCAGAACGTGCGTCCGGATAAGAACGGTCACTACACGGCGATGTTGGGTTCTGCCAGCAGTCACGGACTTCCGGCTGAAATTTTTATGGCCGGGGAAGCGCACTGGCTCGGTGTGCAGGTGCAAGGGCAGGAAGAGCAGGCGCGCGTATTACTGGTTAGTGCGCCTTACGCGCTGAAGGCTGGGGATGCGGAAACCTTGGGGGGATTTCCGGCCTCGGCCTTCGTGCTGGCCGCGCCGCCGTACGGCGCTGCCGCTGCGGGTTCGACGACGGCGTCGCCGTCTCCGAATGCGCCTCCTCCGGCGCCGCTGGATGTGACGACCGGCGGCGGGACTGTCGGCTACGTTCCGCTGTGGGATGGCACGTCCGACATTACGAACTCGGCGATCTTTCAGACCGGTTCGGGAAGCACGGCGCGGGTTGGAGTCAACATCACCACGCCTTCGACCACGCTCGATGTGAAAGGCATCAGCACGTTTCGTGGCGCGCTGAATCTGCCGGGCACCGGTGCAGCGACGGCTACAGCGGGCAAGGACTCGCAGCCATTGACGCTGGCGGCAGCGGCATTCAACAGCTCGAGCAAAGCGTCTGCGAATCAGACGTTCGAGTGGCAGGCGGAGCCGGTAGGCAACGACACGGCAACGCCATCTGGAACTTTGAACCTGCTGTTTGGCGAAGGCACGGCCAAACCGGCGGAGACCGGGCTGAACATCGCCGGTACCGGCGTGATAACGTTCGCGACCGGACAAACATTTCCGGGCGTTCCGGACTTGAGTGGAGCCAATACTTTTTCCGGCAACCAGTCGGTGACGGGAAACGTGACCGCGAGCGGCGAAGTACAAGGTGGCATAGTGAATGCCACGACCAGCTTCGACCTGGGCGGCAGTTCGTTTGCCTCCGGGTCGGCCGCCAACTCAAACGCATTTCTGGGGTTTGCGGGAAATGCGTCGATCACGGGCGGCAGCAATACCGCGGTCGGCTATCACGCCTTGTTGTCTGACACTACGGGCGGGGTTAACGTCGCGATGGGCGTGAACGCACTCAGCGGCAACACCACCGGGGCCTACAACGTTGCCGCCGGAGCCAACGCGCTTGGCGGCAGCACCTCGGGCTTCGCCAACACCGGGCTCGGCAACGGGGCGGGTAAGGTGGTCGACGGCAGCGCGCTGACCGGGAAGAACAACGTTGCGCTGGGAACGGGCGCGGCATTTTCCACCGGAACACTCAACAACGCCAGCGCCATTGGAGCCAACGCCGTCGTCGGCGCCAGCAATACGATGGTGCTGGGCAGCATTAACGGGATAAATGGACAAACCGCCACGGTCAACGTGGGCATCGGCATCTCGACGCCTTCGGCGACTTTGCAGGTTCTGGCCGGAGGCGACACCCCTGGCGGCATCTTTAGTGGCTACAGTCTTCCACCGGGTGCAGGCCTCTTGGGAACGGACGGGCTGGACGCTTATGGCGGGAATTCGGACCTGACATCCAACAAGGGGTACGGCGGTACCGGGATCGAGGGTAAGGGCGGTTTGGGAGTTATCGTGGTAGCTGGCTACGGCGCCGACGGCCCGGGCGGCATTTTTCAGGGCGCAGACAGCGGCGCCACCGGAACGGATGGCGACGGAATTCGAGCTTATGCCGGCAGCGGCTATGCCGGGTATTTTTCAGGCAGTGTGTTTGCCACCGGCTCGATTACACCCAGCGCGTCCGAGGTCAAACTCGACCACCCGCTCGATCCTGCGAATAAGTATCTGGTTCACGCTTCGGTCGAGTCGTCGGAGATGAAGAATATTTACGACGGCAACATCACCACCGATGCCGACGGACACGCCACGGTGCAACTGCCGGAGTGGTTTGAGGCTCTGAACAGAGACTTCCGTTACCAGTTGACGGTGATTGGACAATTTGCCCAGGCCATTATCGCGCACAAGATCGAGAACAACCAGTTCGAGATTCGAACGAGCGCGCCCAACGTCGAAGTGTCGTGGCAGGTGACGGGCGTGCGCCAGGATGCTTACGCCCGGGCGAATCCGCTGGTCGTCGAGCAGGAAAAGGCCGCCCCGACGCGCGGCTACTACATTCATCCGGAATTGTTCGGCGCGCCGGCGGAGAAGCAGCTCGAATGGGCGCTCCATCCATACGCGATGAAGCACTTGCAGGCGTCGCGCCCCGGGCAGCAGCCGGCGACCGCGGCGGCGCGGGTGGTTTCGGCGCAGCCCAAGGTTCAAGCCAAGCCATAACTTGTCAGGGCTCGATGATCAGGCCAAACATGGCGCCGAAGCTCAGCGGACCGCCGCCCGCGACGAAATAGAATGTGCCATTCTCGATGACTAGATTGCCGCCAGGCCCATCGCAGTCGTTGTAAGCGCTGCCTGCACATTCGTGGACTGTGGTTTCAGTCCACGCGCCGCCGGGAACAGTGGGGGGACTCAGTTCGAAGATGGTGCCATTGTCACGGGTCAGCTTATTGCGCAGCCCGCCGGTCTGGGTCATACCAAACAGATTTCCCGCCTTGTCGGAGATCAATCCGGTGGTCGGGTATGCGCCATCCTTGCCATCAGCGAAGGAACAGAGAATGATTTCCGTCCAGGGCTTGCCCGCGATTGCTGGCGGCTTCAGTTCCACGACGGTGCCGCAGCCGTAAATGCTGCAGTTGGTGCTGCTGCCTCCATTCACTGTGGGAACGAACACGTTTCCCGAGCCGTCGATGAACGGCGCTCGGGGATGCTGGCCGTCGCCCGCAGTGTTGCCGAAACTAAAAATGACGCTCTCGTTCCAAGCACCGTCCTTTCGCATGATTTGAAAGACGGTTCCGCCATACGGATTAGGGGAGCCTCCATTCTGAGTTGTGCCGTATAGCACGCCACGATCAAAGACCAGTCCGCCGGGATAAATCCCATCGCCCTGGTAGGCGCCAAAGCTGTGAACCACGCTCTGGATCCATTCGCCACCTGGTACTGCGGGCGGCGTCAACTGGAAGACGGTTCCGCATCCGGTCTGTCCGGTACAGGCCGTTCCCTTGCCACCGAAGGCGGAGGTACCGTACAGGTTGCCATAGGGGTCGAAGGCCATACCTCCCGAAGGCTGATAGCCGTGGCTGCCATCGGAGGGAAAACTGTAAATGACGCTTTCCGTCCAGGCTCCGCCTTCGGCCGCCGGAGGCGTAAGTTCGAATACCGTACCGTAGTTACTGGCACCGCCCAGGCCGGTTGTTCCGTATAGATTGCCCGTCTTGTCGAATATGACCGTGCCCAATGGCACCGAGCCATCGACGCCTCCCTGGAAGCGGTACAGGGCGGTTTCGGTCCACGCCTCACCTTTGGCATGCGGCGGAGTCAGTACAAAGACGGTTCCACAATTACAGGCAGCGTCTCCACCGCTCTCGGTGGTACCGAAGAGGTTGCCGGATGAGTCTGCGGTCAATCCGTTGGGATAGGCGCCCTCCGCGGCTCCCTGAAAGCTGTACACGAGTTTTTCCCGCGCACTTGAAGCGAATGCTCCGGCCGCGAGCAGAAGCGTCAGAATGGCAGTACCGATTCTGGCCGCAGAGGGCGTCGAGCGCGAGGAGAGAAGGATTTGCGTTTTCACGGGCACACCCTCTTTAGCGAAAAAGAATGGGTTCAGCTGGAAAGCGGAACAAGATTGCAGAGCAGGACGTTGAATCTTTGGGGGCGGGCGGAACGATGCTACACGCCACTTTGCCTTTGTGCAAGGCGCGGATTCCGCCGGGAGCCGGTTTGAGTTTCTCTGCGAGCTCTGCGGTTCAAGGCTCTTCTTGCTTAGGTCAGAAGCCCTTAATCGCTGAGTGCCCGAAGAAATTCACTCTCAGCGCCGATCTAATCCAGATTCTTATCGAAGCGTAGATCGCGCAGGGAATCGACTTCGGAGTCCAGTTCGGCCTGCGAAGGGGCGTTGATCTGGATGGATAGAATTCTCCGGTCGGCGAGCGGGATCACTACCGCGGCGTTGTAATGCGGCAGCTGATCCGGCTGGAAGAGATCGATGCGCCAGATGGCATATCCCGCAGAAGAGATTTTGCTCGGAACGGAAATCTTGACGCCATTCACGTTCACCCACAACCCTTTAACGGCCGCCAGGTAGTTATCCGCCATCTGCTGCCGTGACAAGCCGGCGGCTCGCATCTTGCGGTCATACAGAAACGACATGCGCGGAGTGCCGACGCGGTCCGGCGTGTCCCATAAGGCCAGAATGATGTGTTCGCGGCCGCTGGGATCCTGGGGACTGATCTCGCTCTCAACTTTCGGACTGAACTGCTCGGGGAACGAGTAGGTCAGGCCCAAAGCGTTGTTGCGAAACACGTGTCCGTGAACGCCGTCCTCGGCCTGGCCGAAACAGGCCAGCGCGCCGGCGGCTAGTAATGATAGTGCAATAAAGATTTGCGAGAATGATCGCATTTCAGTGCTCCGGGTGTTGAAGTCTCTCAGGTTACGATTCCTGACGCATTTTATAAGACGGCCAGGCTGATCGTGTGGCTCGCGGGCGATGCGGGAAAGGACGTGATCGGGGCGTCGATTCCGGTCTACTGGCGCGGGCTGTAAAGGGGCAGATATCTGGCCGGGGCGGGGTCACCCTTTCGTAACCCTTTGGGTTGCACAATTTTTGTGGCACTTTAACATTAGTGAAATATCTTGGCAGTAACATACTTATCAGGAGGCCGCTGCCATGGGTTCTGCCCGTATCGCGAAGTCCTTGCCGTTGCAGGTGGCGGCGATCTGCTATCGCCGGCGAGGGACTGCGATTGAGTTCCTTCTGGTTAATACCAATGGCGGCAACAAGTGGACCTTTCCCAAGGGTTCGACCGATCCTAGACTGTCCCACAGCCAGGCGGCGGAACGCGAAGCGGCGGAAGAAGCCGGCGCGCTGGGCACGATCGAGCCGCGACATTTTCACCTGTATCTGCATTCAAAGGGCGTGTTCTGGCAGACCGGCGGCGTGCAGGAGTTTGTGGTGAAAGCGTTTCTGATGGAGATTCACCAGATGCGCA
>Ga0210388_10001018_pt1 | contig 22262 bp, 12 predicted proteins | sample IncBWC19OmetaG_FD_155485 | JGI IMG/M metagenome (GOLD analysis project Ga0210388, IMG submission 155485) | Forest soil microbial communities from Barre Woods Harvard Forest LTER site, Petersham, Massachusetts, United States - Inc-BW-C-19-O ...
AACACGCCCACTGTCGTGCCGCTCATGGCGGCGGTCGAGGCGTTCGCGACATCCGCGTTGGTGATTCCTACTACGTTTGCGCGGTCAGGATCGATTTGAATCCTCTGCTGAACATCATCCGGGAACCAATCATCCCGAAGGACGGAAATGCCGGGAGATTGACTAACGATATCCTCAGCCTGCCGGGCAATCTGTCTCAGCGTACGTACATCACTAGCTTCATTTCTCGCGTCGACGTCTGCCTGCCCGGAAATCAGCAGCTCTACGGGATTCTCGACAGGATTCGTTTGGAGCTGGCGTACCGTAATCCACGCTCCCGGTACTTCCTTGGCCAGCGCGTCCTGGATCGGGCGAGCTAACTTTGGCGAAGCTTCCTTGTCGGTAATCTCAACAATCATTTGCGCGTAGTTGGTCTGCGGCATTTCCGGTGATACCGAGAACCAGAAGCGAGGCCCGCCACCACCGGCAAAAGTCGTCAGCGACTTAAGAAGATGACCACGGTTCTCCTTGGTTGTGACCTCGGTTGAATTTTCAATGACCTGACGGACGACTCGTTCAGCCTGCACGGCAGCATCGTTGGTAACGCTCAAGGGAGTTTCATTCGGCAGCCATATATCCAGATAAAACCAATACTGGACATCTTCGGGAAAGAATTGGGTTTTAAGCCGAGAGCCGAATAACCCGCCTATGATTAGGAAAACCAGAGACCCACCGAGGACGGCCCAACGGTGTTTTATAGCCCTGCCGACGAGTTTGTTATAGAAGCCGTAAAACCCTCGACGCCGTCTCTCCTCGATGGTTGGTTCGGGCTTTGCCGGGGCGCGCAGAATGTAGTAACCCAGGAACGGGACAAACGTCATCGCCACAAAAAGTGCGCACAGCAGCGAAGCCGTCATTACGATGGGAAGGCTCTTCAGGAATTCGCCGGTATTGCCGCTCAGCATCAGAAATGGCAGGTAGGCGATGATGTTCGTGATCGTCGCGTAGAAAATCGCGGTTGCAAGCTTCGTAGGTCCGAGCCAGCACGCTGTCGTGCGCGGGAACCCTTCTGCCAAATGACGTTTTATGCCGTCGCCAGCGACTACCGGCACGTCGACGAGAAGGCCAAGTGCGATGATCAGCGATGCGATGGAGACTTGTTGCAGATCAATTCCCAATACATATACGACGCCAAATGTCATCGCCAATGTAATCGGTATGGCGAGAGCCATAATCAGCGCTAGGCGCCACTCCCAAAATCCGAGCAGCGAAACGATGACCACGAGAATGATGGCTTCGACAAGTGCGCGCATGAACAGATTGATGTTCTCCTTCACTTGGAGCGGTTGATCGGACGTGTGCGCCAAAATCAGGTCGGCGGGAAGAACTTGGCGAAGCTGCTCAATCTTCGAATTCACGGACTGTCCGAAGCGCGCGATTTGCTTCTTATCGCGCATGTAAACTGCCAAGGTGATGGCCCGGCTACGTTGCCAGTGCCCACTGGAGTCTCGCCATGTGTAGTAATTGAGGTATGCGGCAGGAGCTTGGTACCCGCGGTTAATTTGGACGATATCCCGCAAATAGACCGGGGCACCCTGGGACGTGGCGGATACAGCTACATCGCCAATGCTCCTGGCGGTGTCGAATTGACCGGAAGGGATGAGCGTAATCCTGTGTTCCCCCGTTTCTACCGTCCCACCCGGCGCGATGATGTTCCGAGCCGAAATGACTTTGGAGAGATCAGCAGGACGCAATCCGTAGGCAGCCAACCGGTCCTGAGAATAATCGAGATAGATGGTCTGCGACAAAACACCCCGCCGTTCGACCTTGGAAACTTCGGGAGCTCCCTGGACCGTTCGGCCAATCAAGTCAGAATAATTGTCGAGTTCGGCGTAGCTGTACTTGTCGCCGGCGACGCTGGCTAGTTTCGTCCGTGTCTCGCTCGGATCGCGAATGATTGTTGGCTCCCACGCGTCGGGATGTAGCTCGGACCGTTTTAGGCGCTGCGAGATGAACTGTTTGACGAACGCTTGAATGGAGCTGTCATCTGCATCGGAAACGCCATCGAGTCCGATGAATCCACTCCCCTGAATGATTTCCGAGTCTCGAATTATTCCAGCGCTCTGCGCTTCCGCTTGAAATAGGTATCCAGTGTCGAGGACTTCCTTTGCGGAGATGGATTGAGGAAAGGAATCTACCACCGTAATGCGCTGTCCCCCTCGATTCTGCTGTTTTGCAACGCGAGCTTTGCGGATCGCGGCCTCAACGGAATTGGCGCGAGCCGCAATTTCTACGCCGTCCGCCTTTGGGCTGGCGACCGTGAGCATGAGAGCAGCGGTATCTCCAAAATCGCTCTGGAAACTGATTGGGCCCGCGCCCTGAGGCAGCTGAGAATTTAGGGCGTCCAGCTTAAGGTTAATATCGCTGAATTGCCGCTTCGTATCGGCGATGCCCTCATCCAGTTGTATGGTCACAAACGAATAGCCCGGAAGGGATATCGACTTAATGCCGTAGTCCGCATCCGTTCCCGGATGAATGGTCTTATTCTCGGCGGCGACATCCTCAATTCGACGCGTAATGAATTGCTCGACCTGTTGCGCCGTCGCTCCGGGCCACGGACAAGCCGCGACTCCGACGCGCACGGGGATTTCCGGGTCTTTTCGTTGCGGCATGGACTTGTAGCCGAACCAACCCCAAACGAGGACTCCTGCCAGAAACATCCAGGAGATGTGCGGATGCTCGACGAAGAATCTTGGAACATTCCGGCGATTAGTGATGTCTTGTTCGTTTTCGTGTGTCATTTTTTTCCTATGCCTCTATGGAAGAACCTGTACCGAATCGCCGTCCTTCAAACCGGCGGCCCCAACGACGACGATCTTTTCCCCTGGCTTTACACCGTCGACTGCCACATCGCTCTCGTGCGTTTCGCCCAGCGTGACCTCACGCAGATGCGCCACCCATTTGCCCCCTTCTTCCCTGGCCACGAAAACCGCGTAGTGTCCAGGCGATGCGGGGTCGGCAACAACGGCGCTTAGCGGGACTGCGGGAACCGGAGCCTTTTGAACTCCAGACACAGTGAGCGAGGCGATCATCCCGGGCTTCAGATAGCTCTTTGGATTAGGTACGGTCACTTCAATAGCGAAGACGCGATTCTTTTCGTCAGCGCTCGCGGCGATACTCGTGACCCGCCCGCTGTATTCTTTCGGATCATCCTGGAGATGAATGCTGAATTGTTGCCCCAAACGTAGATGCCTTACAGCGTACTCGGGGACGCCGAAACCGATTTTGACCGCACTCGTGTCGGCGATGGTAAAGGTGGTCGACCCTGGTTCTGCCAGGTTCCCCAGTTCAATGTTTCTGGCAAGGATGTATCCTGAGAACGGCGCTGTTAGATCGGCATCTTCGAGTGCCAGCTGCGCTTGATGAAGACTAGCCTTGGCCTGATCCATACCTGCACGGGTTGAATCGAATCTGGCCTGCGCTTGATCGAAATCGGGTTTGATCAAGCTCTGTGTAGCGTAAAGCGCCTTCGCACGCTCGTAATCCTGCGTTGCCTCCACATGCTGCGCTTGGGCTTGAGCGAGCGTTGCCGCGGCTTGGTCAAGCTGATTCTTCAAATCCTGATGCCGAATCTGCGCGAGAACCGAGCCGCGGTTAACATAATCTCCTGGCCCTATGTCGCGACGCCGTCCATCTGCTCCCACGACCTGCTTAATCTCCGTTACGTAGCCTGCGGATTTGAACGACAAGCTCGCTTGGGCGAATGGCAAGACGGAAGCCGAGTAACGCAAATCTTGTGAAGACGATTCCAAAGTCACGTCCACTAGATGAACTGGCGTGGGAGACTTGGCTTCGACTTGCGTGGGTTGATGACAGCCATTCATTGCTGCCATCAAGGCCAGAAGCACAGCCGCCTTTACTATTCCGAGCCCTACCTTCAGTTTGTTGTCCATGATTTTTGCTCCGCTCCAATTGCTTCCTAGAACTCTGCTCTGGTTCTCTGAAATTCTGGACGCACCCGCTGGCACTGCACCTCGGCTTCCTCGGCTGCCGGTTTGGGATGACGCTGTTCTCATGGCTACTCTTCTCCCATCGACTTGCGCAGCTCAGCGAAAGCGCTCCAATATGAGGAAAGCGCTTCCTGATACTGAGCATTGGTTTCCGTACTCCTGGCCTGGGCTTCGAGGAGATCCTTCAAAAGCGAAGCCTGCTGTTTATATTTGTCGTTAGTCACCCGGAGCTGTTCCACAGCCGCTTCGTGGGCGGTCCGGGAGGCCTTAAGCAGTAAAGAGGCGTCCCGCCATTTGCGGTATTTCGCGCCAACTTCGACAGCGATCTGCGATTCTGTTTCTTGAATACCGTTGCGAGCCTGCTCGATTGTCTTGCTTGCCTCGAGAACCTTATTGTGGCGGCGTCCCCAGTCGAACGGCTCCCAGGTCAAAAGAAAACCCGCCGTGGCAACGTTTTGAGGAAGAACTTGCACGTTACTGATCTCCTGATAGCGCACAGAGAGACTCAGGTCCGGGATGTATTCGGCCTTCGCGAGACGCCGGTCATACTCGGCTTGCTTTTCTTTCAGACTCGCTTGCCGATTTTCGGGGCGATTTGCCAGAGCCTCGTGGCGGGCTGAATCGAGCGTCAGATCGCTGGCGTCCTGCTCTGGAATGAAGTCAACACGAAAAGGCGTGGACACATCGCGGCCAAGAAGCTGGTTGAGAGCTTCCCGCTGGGTTGCCATTCCATTTTCGGCAACGGACAAGTCATAGTGTGATTTAGCTAAGCGGGCCTCGACATCCAGTACATCGCCCCGCAGCGCTTTCTTTTCGGCCTCGTACTGCGTGGTGACGCGCTCTGCTTCTTCGAGTGTCTTGACCGCCTCGCGCGCTGCATCGACGCCCGCCTGGGAGGCGACAAGATGAAGATATGCACATCGAATTTCCGCAGCGATTTTTTGGCGCTCGGCGCGTACGTCCTCCCGGGCGATGTCGCGTCCAAGTTCCGTCGCGTGAATCCCTAGACCGATCTTGTATTGTTGTGTCAACGGTTGATCGATGCTGCCGGTGAGATAAGTAGTGAACACCGCGGGCGTGTGGATTTTGGCATTGGTCGCGGGAATTGGACCCGTGTTCGCAAACGTGCCTAACGAACCTTTCGGGATAGTAAAGTCAAACGGCTGCAAGAGCTCGCCCCCCAGCATAGAAAATTGAAATTGGGGCTTCCGCTGGCTGCGAGCTGTATTGACACGGAAGTCGTATTTCTGAGCCTCCAGCTCCGAGTTCTCCACAAGCCGATTATGTTGGAGTGCCAGGGTCACCGCGTCATTGAGCGTGAGAAGCTGCGCATCGACATCGCCCGAGGCGACCTGTTGTTGACCCAATGCCATCTCCGGGAATGCTCCGGCCAAGAGCGCGAAAATCAGCAATAGGCGTTTCCACGCGGTCGCCTTACGAGATCCTCTGGCGCCGAGAGAATGCGGCTGTGTCGACTGGCCTGTCCGCCAGCGCGTCGCTTTGTTTTTCGAAGCAATTAAGTTCATCGTGTTGCTCCCCATTTATGAGCAGTGCATAAGACAGGCCAATTCATGTGTCTCGCAAGTAGTTGAATTTACATGGGCAGGAGAGAGTCTTGCATAGCGGCGCTGCCCGTATGCGGGCAATGCCGCTTCTAGGTGCCGCGGGTCCGTGATTACGGCGGGGCTTGAGGTCTTGATTCATTTCGGCAGGCGATCAGACAGGGTCGCAAGCTAGATTTCTCGCTCAAGAAAATGGACGACAGAGATTAAGGATGTACGGAGATATGTCTATACGGAGAACAGCAAGCTCATGGGCGGAATACCGGGAAGGAAATTCAAGTGGAGAGTCACATAGCAAGTCAAGAATGTGAGCGCCTGAGAGTTTTAGACTGCGTTTCGTGGCTGCATTTAGCGGGGCTTGCGTCGGCCAGCGTTTGTGGGGGAAGTGCCTGACGTGTTCCCACCCGATGCCTCACTCGGAGCAACGCGGAGATGCAGCCGCTCACATGTATCGAGTGTATAAGACGTTGGGGCGACGAATTTCGCCCCGAATCGACCAAAAAACGATAATACTTCTTCCCCTACCGAGTCGATGAACGTGACTTCCGTAAGGTCGACGAGCAGTGTCATTCCGTCATGGCAACGCGCCATGAGCGCACAAGTATTCTGTGCGTCATTACCCGTGAATCGACCTTCAAGCTTGAGGCTCAGTGCGTTCGCGGAATCGCGTATGTCAACGCGCAGCATCTCACCTCCGTGAGAATCTAAGCAGCCATCGGCAGTCGGCTGGAGAGAATCAGGTCAAGTTGTTGCAGGTCTTATGCCAGAAATGAGTCTACGTAAGTTGTTGAAAGCACAAGCAACCGTCGAGGTGTGTCTGGGGTCACCTGTGCCCGACCGACGGGCACTGCCGTGATGCGGGCACGCTTGCCTCTCCCTTGAAAACCCATCGAGCGCAATGGCCGCTTTGAAGATGAGAGGTGAGGTCTGGTTTCCAGCGTGGCCGGATTCTCACCCGGAGTAGTCGGCGCGACTGATGTTCAGTTTGTTCATCTTGTTTTGGAGTGTCGTTCGCTTCAGACCAAGGCGCTCTGCTGCCCCGCCCTTGCCCGCTATTCTTCCGGAGGCCGCCATCAAAGCATCGATGATGACCTGCCGCTCGGCCTGTTCGAAATTTGGTGCGGCGGAGGCAACGGGACGGACGGGTGGCTTCTTAAGCTCTGCACTTAGGACATTCAATTCGTCCCCTTGCGTGAAGATAACGCAACGCTCGATGAAGTTTTCCAACTGCCGAATATTGCCAGGCCAATCGGCGTTCACCAGCGTCTCCATTGCCTGCTTCGGAACTGATTTGACGCGCTTTTGCATTTGACGGGAGTGGCGCAAAACAAAATAGTGCACCAAGAGCGGAATGTCCTCGCGCCTTTGGCGAAGCGGAGGAATCTCAATCGGGCAAACATTCAGTCTGTAAAAAAGGTCTTCGCGAAACTGGTTGTTACGTATCATTGTCTGCAGATCGCGATGGGTTGCGGCAATCAGGCGAACGTTGACGCGAATTGTTCTCGTACTCCCCAGTCGCTCAAATTCATGTTCCTGCAGAGCGCGCAACAGCTTTGGCTGAAGATCCAGACTGATATCACCGATTTCATCTAGAAAGAGAGTGCCCTGATCTGCCAGCTCGAACCGGCCCTTCTTTTGCATCAGGGCTCCGGTGAACGCGCCCTTTTCATGACCAAACAGTTCGCTCTCTACCAGCCCGGAGGGTATGGCGGCACAGTTAAGTCGGACGAAAGTGCGCTCGCGACGCGGGCTGATGTTATGGATCGCCCGGGCGAACAGTTCCTTGCCAGTCCCGGTCTCGCCGTGCAGGAGTACTGTAGACCCCGTGGGAGCGACAATCGCAACCTGGTCGAGCACTTTGCGGAGAGCGGCGCTCTTTCCGACGATGTCCTCGAAGTTGTGCTCCGCCCGGATTTCCGATTCAAGGTACAAGCGCTCTTCCTCAAGGCGATCCCTGGCCTCCGTGACGCGCCCATAAGCAATCGCGTTGTCAACCGCGAGCGCGATCTGAGTGCTGATTTGCGACAAGAGGTCCAGGTCTTCATGTCGAAAGCTGTTCGGCTGTCGGCTACCCATCGTTATCACACCCAGAGGACCGCTTGCGGTTGACATTGGGGCGATCGCCATCGAGCTGATCGACTCAGCTTTGAGCCTTTCAACGATTCCGGCCGGGAGGTTCTTGATCTCTTCGACCGACAGCAGTTCAGGGGTGTGGGCACGCAGCTTTTCGTGGTCGGTGTCGCTAAGTTCGGACTTAAGCACAGCGACTAACGAACCTTTGCCGCTGGGAAAATCCAATACGACGCATTGAAGCTGGTTTGATTGTTTATCGATCAACCAGAATCCGGTGAAGTCGTTCCGAAAGTACGTCCGGATCGATGCCGACGCCGACCGGAACAATTCGTTAATGTCTAGCTTGGAAACGATGTGATTGTTGATCTCCAGCAACAGCCTGAGGCGATCCCGCTCTTTCACCACCTGTCGCTGGTACAGCTCTGCGCTGTCCCTCGCCAGAGCGCACTCGAGCGCGACTGCGACGTGTGACGCCAGAGAACGGAGCATCTCGACATCTTCGGGGGCAAATTCCTCGCCCTGCAACTTTGTCGCGGCGAGAAACCCGTATCGTTTCTGGGCGGCAGAAACTGGAAACAAATACGAAGTTCGTCCGACAACTTCGCCGGCAAACGGAGCCAGCTCAGGATGCTTCATCATTTCCTTTGATGTGTCCGGGATGAAAACTGGTTTCTGTTCCTCAAGCACCTGCGCTGCCGCGCCAATTCGTGACACTTTGGTTCCGATCTTGAAGGCAGGTGCGTCGGGATCCCGATCGAATTCGAGCACGTGCAGACTCTGTTCGTCATCGTCCAGAACGTAGAGTTCGGTTCCGTGCAACCTCGAAGTACTGGAGAGAACGTCACGCAGGCTGTGCAGAACGGCTTTGACCGTGGGCTGATCGGCCAGGGCGCTGGAGGCATCCAGCAAAATTCGATATCGAGATTCGGTGCTCCTCATGTCCTGCGTGCCCTACTGTCTCACCTTTGGAACGTAGGCCGTATCATACGCTCAACCTTGCATGAGACTCATAGCCGTTCTTACTTTTCCAGTTGCACCTAGTGCACCCAAACCGAAGTGTGATCGCAAAATCGTAAAAGGCCGCTGACCGCTTTCTCATTCTTGGCAATGGCCTCGCGTTCGGAGAGTTGCGCGACATCCCGCAAGTACGACAGAGGACTCGGAAGTTGGATCTTTGAAGTCTGGCCCCCAAAAACTGTCTCAAAATAGGGGTTCACTCCATGGGTTCGAGAACCTTCAAGTTAGGGACGGCGTGCCCATCTGCATACCGGTAAGATGAACTTCTCACAGTGCCAATCGGAATTGACGCTGAATGGATCGGTCAGACACGTGGCAGGAAACTCGGAAGACGGCGTCACATGATCGGGCGCCGTCTATCCTTACTGTTTGCGCCCTCTGGCATCTGTTCTAGCGCGCGAATGTACTCGACGACGGCTTCACTCCAACCATCGATGTGCATCCACGCACCGTAACCTACACCGTTCTTGTTACTGGCCACGTTGACCACATAGCCGCGACCTTGTGGCCCGGGCACGCGATCGTGCGTCTGCTCGTCCGTTATTACGATAATCCGGTCGTACTTCTCCCGAATCTTCTCGAGCGCACGGCCGAGGTAAGTCCCATTGTGCGGCTGGCTCGCGTGGAGTGCATCGCGCAACGCGAATCCTCGCCGCGGAGGCACCTCGGCCAAATCGTCCGAGAACGTGAAAACCGCTACCTTCTCGCAGATCTCTCGCGACAGAATGGCGAGACCGTAAGCCGCATCGGTTCGGAGCATCTCCGAGCGGCGCGCCAAGGCGGCCGTCATGCTGCCCGAAATATCCACCAGGACCACAGTGCACCCAGGCAACTTCTCCTGTTCGGTCAGCGAAGAAAGCATGGCTCGCTCAAGCGCCTCCTCCCATTGCGGCACATAGCGAGCCGCCGCGAGAAAACGAAACGGCAACACACGCCCCGTATTCATGGCATCGATGCCACCCAGAACGAGCGACTCGTCCACGCCGGCCTGCTTCATGTTCCGCAGGTTGCGAAGCAATGCCAAGGCGCCGAGTTTTCGTTCGCGCAGCAATCGCTCCCATGCATCGCATTTGTCCGCACCGGAAGAGAGCGCTACCTCCCAAGTGTCGGGCGTTTGCAGCTCTCCTTCGATCAGCCGTTTCCAAAGCGCGGCGTGTTGCACGTCACGCGGCTTCGCGTGGCACAGGAACAGAACGTCGCGCAGGCGAATAGGCCCGTTGCGATCGTACTTCGCGAGCTGGTACTCGTCGAACTTGTGGAAAGTCTTGGCCAGCCCCTTCTTCGTCTGAGCAGACAACGGAACTTTGCCGTCTTTCCAGTAGATGGCGACGAATTCGGCGAGTTCGTCGGCGCGTTGGATTACCTGGGCGAGCGTTTGCGATACGAGTTCACGGTGCGTCTTCAGCCGCGCCATTTCGCGAACCAGCAGAAGCGGAACGTGACGAAGCTTCATCTCGCCGCGCGCCTCGAGTGCAAGAGCCGCTACCTTTTCCGCGCTAACTTTAGACACGAGCGACTGGATTCGGCCGGCGATTTCGACTCCGTCTTCATAGAACTGGTCCTCCCAGAGCAAGCACGCAAGCACGGAACGCCGCAGTTCAAGCTCCGAAGAAATATTTTGCGCAGGAGCACCCTCGTGCGTGCGGGTGATGCCCCACGGATTGGGAATTTTCAACATATTTAGTCGCGCCATCGTGCCCTCCTTCGTGCCCGAAATTATTTCGCCGGGGAATTGGCGGCAACGGACCCAGCTTGCGCTGGCGGTTGCTCTATCCACTGAGCTACAAGGAGCTACGTTTCGGTAACTCCAAGGCAGGATTCGAACCTGCGACTCACCGTTCCGAAGTAACCGTCGCCTTCGCCACCGGCGAACAGCGTTTTTTCCACTTACTCAAATGATTCGCCGGGGAAAACCGGCCACGGTGCTTTTCTGTGCGGTTGCCCGCATTGAGCTATCCCGAATCTCGGGAGCAGGAATTGAACCTGCAACCTTCCGCTGTTTGCACAGCGGACGCTCTACGTCATGGAAGTAACCGTGTCCTTCGCCACCGGCGCAACCCGGTGCTTGCTGTGACTCTTGTCCGAAGCGCTTCCGCCCGGCGCCGGCAAAGTAATCGGAGCGCCGAGGCGAATGTTGTGACCAGGGAAAATCAGGCACGGCGTAATCGGGGATTCGAACCCCACCTCCGTTCACTTCCGCAAGCGGAGGCTTCACCAGAGAAGTATCCGTGCCTTGCACCACTGGTCGTCTAATCCCGGGGGAATGACCGCCTACGGTCTTTCTTTTCGATGGACAGTCGATGAAACCGTAAACTTCGCCACCCAGGTTCAATCGCGGGACGCAACTTCGACCCTGATTCGTCCAGTTTCCTCGCGGGTTACGAACTTGACCGGCAAGAAAGTGGATATAACTTGCATGTTGGTGCGGGCGTGGCGATTCAGCCTTGTCGCCGTGAACACTCCTCCGCCGGCCAAAGCGAACGGCAGCAACAGCTGGTCAGCCAAATGCTCTCCCGCTGCGGCGCTGGAAACCAGGTAGGCTCGCGCTTCCTTAACGGCCTCCGTCGCGACACTTTCGGCGCTTGCTCCGAGCCGGCCGAATCCGCAAAACTGTTCCGCGACCCCCGTGCTACTCGCCACGTCAATCAACACAATATTTCCGGGGCCGACGGAGTTCTTGGCTTCGACAATTTCCATGGGTTCCTTTTCCCAATTCAGCAAGCGTGCAACGGTGTCCAGCTCGCGCTGCGCAATCGCGCGAGACAGATTCGCGACGATTGCCGTGGCTTTCCGGTGCGTGATGTCGCCGCGTTCCGTCAAGTCAATCGGCGACAACTGCGCGCACGGTTCAATTACCGCGGTGAAACGTCCACCCCCTGCCGGGTAGAACCCATGCCGCTCGAGGTTCACCGCGACCTTTGGCCCCAGCATGCAGATGACCGGCAAGAAACACCTCTGCAGAAAGTCAAACGGAGGCGCCGCCAGATTGTGCGTGCCACCTTCGATCGTTATGCGGCTCGCTGCTGTCGCGGTCATCAGAGCCGGCAAAATCGTTTGCAACACCAACGTGCCGCTGCCGGCTGTACCGATCACGAAACGATGTTCTCCTGGCCGGACCGTCCCTGGAACAAATGTGAGCGTGCGAGAGCCTAGGCTCGCTCCTTCGACGTCGGCACCTCCGATTTCCGCGGCTGCGAGAACCGCCGTAAGGTGTTGCCGCAGCAGCCCGGGGCGTTCGCGCTTAGCGCGGACGTTCTCGATGCGGAAAGCCTTTCCGGTTGCGAGCGAAAGGCTCAGCGACGAGCGCAAGATTTGCCCGCCCCCTTCTCCCGAAGATCCGTCAATCCGAATCATGCGTACGCTCCGTTTGCTTCCAATCATCCCTTCACACACACCACTTGATGCAACGTGTGAACGATCTCCACCAAGTCAGCCTGAGCAGCCATTACGGCCTCGATCGATTTATATGCCGCGGGAGTTTCGTCAATCACGTCGGCATCCTTGCGGCATTCGATACCTGCCGTCATACGCTCATGATCGGCGATTGAGAAACGTCGCTTTGCTTCCGTGCGCGACATAGCCCGACCGGCGCCGTGGCTGCAGCTCTGAAAGCTCTCGGCATTGCCCCTGCCGCGCACAATGTAAGAACGCGCGCCCATGCTGCCGGGAATGATTCCCATATCACCTTCACGGGCGCGGACCGCTCCCTTTCGGGTGACGAGAATATTTTCCCCGTAGTGCGACTCGCGAGCCACATAGTTGTGATGGCAATTGATCGCCTTTAGCTCGGCCACGAAGGGCCGAGCCTCTCCCGAAGAGCGAACGGCCGCGACAATCTGCTCCATCATCAAGTGGCGATTCCAGCGGGCAAAATCCTGCGCCCACTCGACCGCTTCCACATAGTCGTCAAAATGCTCCGAACGCTCCGGGAAATAAGCCAGATCGCGATCAGGCAGAGTGATGAAAAGCCGTTCCATATCCTTCCGCGCGAGTTCGATGAAGTAACTGCCCATGCGATTGCCGACTCCGCGCGACCCGCTGTGCAGCATGAACCACACTGCATCCGCTTCATCCAGGCACACTTCAATAAAATGATTTCCCGTTCCCAAAGTGCCCAGATGGTTCGAGTGATTTCCGCGATCGAGTTTCGAGTGTTTCGCAAGAATCTCGTCATAACGCGGCTTCAGCGTCTGCCAGATTTCCATATTGCGCGCCGGAATATCGTTCCACGCTCCGCGATCGCCGCGACCACCGTGCTGGGTGCGGCCGTGCGGCACGGCCTTCTCAATTGCCGCGCGAATGCCCTTCAGATTCTCGGGCAGGTCGCGCGCGTTCAGGTCTGTTTGAACGGCCATCATGCCGCAGCCGATGTCCACACCGACTGCCGCGGGAATAATCGCACCCTTGGTGGGGATCACGCTGCCGACGGTTGCACCGATTCCCCAGTGCACGTCCGGCATGGCTGCGACCCACTTGAAAATGAACGGAAGTTGCGCGACGTTGAGCAGTTGCTTCCGCGCTTGGTCTTCGAGAGCGACGCCCTTGGTCCAGGCTTTGATTGGTGCGCCCTTTTCAGGGACGATTACGTTGTATGTCGGCTCAGACATTTTTTCTTCTCCTCCGTTACCGATGCCGATCCTCAGAGGCGCGGGCCGCATTTAGCCCCGCGCCTCCGATTGTTCGCGACTCCCACTTCGCTCACGAACCGTACCGCCATTTTTCATCGTCTGTAACAACACACAAAAGCAAGTAGCGTGCCGATCTTAGGGTTAGGGCAAGACACTGCAAACAAAAGACATACATTCAAGCACCCCGGTCCAATAATCAGAATACAATCTTTTGGGATAATATCTTATAATTAAAGATATGTCAGAGAAGTCGCAAGTCGTGATCGGATTGCTAGGAACTACCCTGGACGCAGGCCGGCAGGATCGCTGGCAAAGCTGGCGCCCCACCGTGTCGATTTGTCGCCAGCCGCACTTCCTCGTGAAACGACTGGAACTCCTGCATGGCCTGCGCGACAAGGCGTTGGCCTCGCGGGTCGCGAGCGACATCGCGGCTGTATCGCCGGAAACGCTCGTGCGCCTGCACGAGATTGAGTTTGGTGATCCGTGGGACTTCGAGCGCGTTTACGAGACGCTTTTCAAATTCGCTCGGGCGTATCCGTTCGAAACCGACAATGAGGAATATCTCATTCACATCACCACAGGCACCCACGTTGCGCAAATCTGTCTTTTCTTGCTCACTGAATCAAGATATTTGCCGGGAAGATTGCTCCAGGCTTCTCCGGATCGAGATCGCAGCGCACCGGGAGACGTGAAGGTCATTGATCTTGATCTCTCGCGATACGATCGAATTGCTTCGCGTTTTCGTCAGGAAGCGCGTGACGCTGTTTCGTACTTGAAAGGAGGCATCGATACCCGGAACCAGGCTTTCAACGAACTGATCGATCGGATCGAACAGGTCGCTATCGCCACGCGCGATCCATTGCTCTTGATGGGCCCAACGGGCGCCGGGAAATCCAAATTGGCGCGGCGACTTTTTGAGTTGAAAAAGATGCGGCACACCATCACGGGGGAATTCGTGGACGTGAATTGTGCCACTCTGCGAGGCGACGGCGCGATGTCCACGCTTTTCGGCCACGTGAAGGGCGCCTTTACGGGAGCTCTTCGCGACCGGCCGGGCGTACTTCGTGCCGCGGACAAGGGCATGCTTTTCCTCGATGAAATCGGCGAGCTTGGCGCAGATGAACAGGCGATGCTGCTGCGGGCGCTGGAAGAAAAGACATTCCTGCCGCTCGGATCGGACCGCGAAGCCCACAGCGATTTCCAGCTGATTGTGGGAACGAATCGTAACTTACTTTCTGCCGTCCGCGAGGGCCGCTTTCGCGAAGACTTGCTGGCGCGAATCAATTTGTGGACCTTTACGTTGCCGGGATTGCGATCCCGTTCCGAAGACATCGAACCGAACCTGCAGTTCGAACTCGACCAGTATGCGCAGCGTACCGGCCATCACGTGACCTTCAGCAAGGAGGCCCGTCAACGCTTTCTCGATTTCGCGCTCTTGCCGTCTTCGAAGTGGACGGGCAACTTTCGCGATCTGAATGCCGCTGTGGTCCGGATGGCGACTCTGGCGCACGGGGGACGAATCTCCGTTGAGATCGTGCAGGAAGAAATCGAACGGCTTGGTGCGTCTTGGGCGAGGCCGCAGACCGAAGAATCAGATGAAATACTCTCGCGACTTCTGAGTGACAAGGCTCTCGGCGGAATTGATCTGTTCGACCGAGCGCAACTGGCTGAGGTAGCCGAAGTCTGCCGCAATTCGCGTTCAATGTCCGAAGCCGGCCGTCGATTGTTTGGTGCATCGCGAATTCGTAAGACGAGCAGCAACGACGCGGATCGCCTGCGAAAGTACCTCAACCGCTTTGGAATCGAGTGGGACCAAATTATTCAGCTTGGCTCATAGTTTGTCTCTCGATTTTGCAGCGACTCTACGATGCTCCCGCACACGATCATCGACTTTACCGAGCCGCGACAGAATCTGCGACTGCACCACGCTCGCGAAGAGTGTGCCACCGAAAACTGTCTCAAAAGAGGGGTTCACTCCATGGATTTACGAACTGCTGGCGCGAACAGTTCGGTGGACGCTTTGGACGAGAGCGCCTTTAACCTTCATTACTCTTAAGCCTACCGTAAAGCATGGAGAACCAACTCTTCGGTTAACAGCCGTTCGAGTCTAGAAATTAAACGTCCTATCTGGTGTCGCGTACAAGGAATTGGGAGCCATTTTTTCTTCTCTAGTTGCACCCACGCCTGCACTCACGCCTACCGAGCGTCTGTGCTGGTGGCAAATCGCCCCGGCCCTCCAAACCGCAGACCTCTACTGTGTCAATTGTGTGGTCAGAAAGCTAAATCTCTTTGCCTGCTTTGCGTTTCCGGTTCTGACCATCTCAAGAGTGTCCCTAAATGACCGAGTTATGGTGACGAATTGGTGACGAATTTTCCGACAAGCAGGATCGTCGAATCGTTATCTCATTCGACCGCGCGGTCTACTTAGGTCCGTTGGCTGGTCTCCACTACCAAACATACACCTCGCTTATTCACGGAGGACGAGAGCGGTCTCCGATACGAAGGAATCGACGGGAATGTCAACGCATCTGGACGAGTTCCAGACTAAACGCAAGGGAACGTGGGGAACGGACGGGAAGCCAGTTTATAATGCGCGCGGCGTGAACGGCGGATGCGAAGAGGACGATGCCTAGACTGGTTTCACCGCATGTAGTCAATATCGAGGATCTGAGGCGGCTGGCGCAGCGGCGGCTGCCTAGAGCCGTGTTCGACTACATGGACGGCGGCGCAGCGGACGAAGTGACGCTGCGGGGTGCGCACACTGTTGCTGCTGGCCCGCTACGGCCAACAGGATAAACCGCAACGAGTTCTACCGACAGTCTCGCAGGAAACGCTGGCGGAAATGGTGGGCTCCACGCGCTCAGGCGTGAATTTTTTCATGAACAAATTCAGGAAGCTCGGTTTCATCAAGTACAGCGGTGGTTGTCAGGTGGACGGCTCACTTCCGAGTGTTGTCCCGCACGATTCAACACCAACTTTTCGCGCGACGGCTGACGAATTCCGCCCTCTCCAACGAGACTCTCGCAATGCAGTCAGCCAACCGAATGGAGTTGGCGAGTCCGGAAGATCAACGCATGACGAAAGGATTCGCAGTCGGAGCGCCTGTATTGAACCAGACGCTCTTGGTTTGAAGGTACTCACGAATCGCATCGATGCCATTCTCGCGCCCCAGACCCGAATTTTTGTACCCTCCAAACGGTGACATATAGCTTAAAGCACGGTAGCAGTTGACCCACACCGTGCCAGACTGTATTCGCTCCGCCATGCGATGGGCGCGGTCGATGCTCGCGGTCCATACACCTGCGCCGAGACCGAAGCGCGAGTCGTTGGCGATCGATACGGCCTCTTCGTCGTCTTTGAATTTAATCACCGCCAAGACAGGACCAAAGACTTCTTCTTGGGCGATACGCATCTTGTTGTTCACGTTCGCGAAAACCGTCGGTTCGATAAACCAGCCCTTGCCACATTCCGGACGTGTCGACGAGCCTCCGCCTAGCAGGAGTTCAGCGCCTTCTGCTTTGGCTACTTCGATATAGCTGAGCACCTTCTGAAATTGAGGTCGTGTCGTAATCGGACCCACGGCGGTATCCAAGCTCATCGGGTCACCCATCCGGGCCGACCGAGCAAGCGGAATTAACTTTTCGAGAAAAGCGTCGTGAATACGGTCCTGCAACAACAATCGCGAGCCGGCGATGCACGTTTGTCCCGAAGCTGCGAAAATTCCGGAAATTGCTCCATTTACGGCGGCTTCCACGACCGCATCGTCGAGGACGATATTGGGTGACTTGCCTCCGAGTTCCAGACTCACGTGCTTGAAGCTTTTGGCAGCAAGCTGGTAGATGGCGCGTCCCGTTCCGTCCGAGCCGGTGAAGCTAACTTTGCTGACAAGTGGATGCTCCACGAGCGGGACACCTACGTCCTGACCGAAACCCGTGACCACGTTGACCACCCCGGGTGGAAAACCTGCCTCCTCGAACAGCTTGGCGAATTCCAAGGTCGAGACTGAAGCAAACTCGGAGGGCTTGATCACGACCGTGCAACCCGCTGCGAGGGCGGGCGCAATCTTCCAGGAGGAAAGCATCAGCGGAGAGTTCCAAGGAGTGATGATGGCCGTAACCCCGAGGGGTTCGTGTCGAGTGAAGTTGAAATATCCCTTTTTGTCCAGGGGAACTACGGCGCCTTGGATCTTGTCGGCCAATCCTCCAAAATAGTAATACCACTGGGGGATGTACTCCAGCTGGGTCCGCATTTCGGCGATCAGCTTGCCGTTGTCGCGGACTTCGATCTCTGCTAATTTTCCGGCATCACGTGCGACAAGATCGCCCAACCTGTGCAGCAGGAGTCCGCGCTGGCTGGGAGTGAACTCTGGCCACCTGCTCTCCGTGAGCGCCCTGTGCGCGGCGCGTACGGCGCGATCTACGTCCTCGCGATCGCCTTGCGGGACCTGCGCCCAAGGCTCGCCCGTGTAGGGATTGTACGTATCCAACCATTTCGCGCCGGCAGGATCTACGTATCTGCCCTCTATGTAAAGCTGGTAGCGTTGCATCGGTCCTCCCTTGTTCATGGTGACCGAGTGGCCCGGGAGCTTCCCCGTCAGAAGGAGTACCTCAGCGAGAACTGTATGACACGCGGATTATTCTCGGTACCCACGATGTCCCCAAAGCTTGCCGGGTTCTCCACATCCGTGAATGCTGGGTTGCTGAACACAGGGTGGTTCCAGAGATTGAAAAAGTCGGTGGTGAATCGAAGATCTTGATGCTCCGTGATTCGGAAGTGCTTAACCAGTGAAAAATCCCAATTTTGTTCAAAAGGTCCGCGGTAGATGTTGCGACCCAGATCACCAAATCCAGTTGCCACGCCGTCATTGCCAATAATAGGAGCGGGGCTGAACGCATTGATGTTGACGTAGCCGTTCAACCGGGACTGGATGCCGCCCTTGGTCAGCCCATCGGATAGTGTGGCACCCGGAGCCAGACTCGCCGTGGCGTTAATTGTTGTTGCTCCATCAAAGGCGGTTCCCGCCGCGGAATCGAAAATCGAAAATGGTGTGCCGGATTGGAAAACCGTCACGCCGCTGATGCCCCAATCCTTCAGAGCCACGGCTTTGAGTCCAGTGGCATCCCGGAATAGAGGGAATGTGTAGACGTAGCTCACCGCCAAGCGATGCGGCCGATCGAAATCTGAAAGCCCCCGGGAGTCCGCTAAGCTCGTCTGGTCGTTGAAGGCTGTGTTTACGGAAGTGTTGCCCGTGGAAGTTGTGTCTGTGGATTTTGAAAATGTATAAGCAGCCTGGAAGTACCCGCCAGCCCAGTGTCTTGAGAGGGTGGTCTGCAAGGAATTGTAATGAGAGTAGGCATCGTTCGAAAACAGCTCAAAGGCCGAATAGCCGTTGAGTCCTTGTGTCTTTGCACGGGCGGCGCCATTGGAAACGGTGGTTGTGGTAATCAAGAACGGTTGTCCGCCTGCGCCCATAACCGTCAGTGGATTCGCAGCAGTGGCAATCGACGCTTGTTGAGAATCGCGGGTTTCGCGAAGGTGGATGGCGTGCGTGCCGACGTAGCCGACTTCCAGCACCCATTTCGACCCGAGCGAACGCTGCACGGTAAGGTTCCACTGCTGTACGCTCGGAACGACGAAGTGCTGCGGAACTTGCAAGGCGAAGAAATTGATTGTGTTGTTGTTATAGACGGGAGTTTGGGAGGTATCGGAAGTTGGCAGACCGGTTTGATTATTGATAAAGCCGGTCAACTGTGAAAGAACAGGCACGAACGCGGGCGAGATGACCCCGACCGGTGGAAGAGCATTCGGGTTGGGATTGGGGCAGCCTGCGGCCGGGGAAGGTGAAAAAAACGTGCCGAGGCACCCCGCCGGCCCGCCTCCAAACGCGACGGGCTGCAGTGGCGCCAGGAAGGAAAGTTGGTCCACTGCGCCCACGTCTTCACGAACATAATAGATGCCATAGCCGGCGCGAATCGTGGTCGTGTGATGACCGAACAAATCGTAGGCCAGGCCTACGCGCGGCCCGAGACCCGTGGAATAGTTGTTCTGGAGCGTGGTGCTGCTCGAGGTACCTACAAAACCGGGAACATCAAATTGGTCCACGCATTTTGGGTAGATGAAAGGATTCTCACCCGCATTGACCAGGGCCGGATCAACATTGCCGATATGACAAGCGGCATCGTGAAACGCTCCGTTAATTTCGACGCGCAAGCCAAGGTTCAAGGTCAAATCGGAAGTAACCTTGTAATTGTCCTCAGCGAAGCCTGAAAAATTGCTGATACGGTATTCGTGGTTGGCGTTGCCGCTGCCGCCGAAGGTGAATTGCGGACTTCCCATCAGGAAATTCTGAATATCGGAAGGCTGCCCGGGACCTAAGCTGGCAAAGATGATCTGTCCGTTGAAGGCTCCGGGGAAAAACTTGTCAAGATCCACGCGAGAGGCGTCGCCGCCGAAGCTCATCTGGTGTTTCCCGTGAACCCAGCTCACGGTATCGGTGAAGCTGTAATTGTTCTGCGTCTGGAACTGGTTCGCGCCCGGTGTGGGCCCGATCTGGAAACCAGAAGATGCCAGTGTGAACTTGTAGATGTCCGGAGTGAGTGTGTTGGTGGGCCGACTGATACCCAGATCGCTGGCCGTAACGATCGGCGTATTAATGCTGCTATTGTTGATGCGAATGTAGCCGAAATGAAAAACGTTCACCACGCTGGACGAGAAAACGTGGGTCTCTCCAACGTTCAAGAACCGCGTATTGATGGGAACCGCGAGTGGGAAATTCAGATCCGTCGGATTGATGCTTATGCCGAATTCCGCCTGGGATCCGCCGGCTCCAAAGGGCCGCACGGCTTGCGAATTACTGAAGAAGAAACGCACGGCCAGCCGATCCGCGTCATGGCGGAAGCTCTTATCCCAATTGGTGGTGAATTGGTCATCATTAAATGTGCCGGGGCTGCTGAATACGAACGGTGCCAGTGATCCCACCGTCCCGGGAATGGAAGGGATCAGGAATCCGCCGCCTGCCCCGCCGAATTGATTGCTCTTGACATTCAATAGTGCCAGGACGACAGGGTCGATTTGCGTGGTGGTATTGCCGAAAAACGCCTGCGAAAGAGTTTGTTGGCTGCGCACGGACGGAAAAACGGGAATCTCCGTGCTGATGAAGGTCCCGTTATCCTCCCCGCTGCGTTGGCGCGTGCCTTGGTAGTTCGCGAAGAAATATCCAAGCTTCTCCTTGACCACCGGTCCTCCGGCGCTGAGGCCGAAAATGTTCTGGCTAAGGACCGGGCGGGCGACTCCCTGATTATTAAAGAAGTATCCGTTCGCGTTTAAAACGTTGTTGCGGAAGAATTCGTAGGCGTCGAAGTGGAAGTCTTTGCTGCCAGACTTTAGGACAGCATTTACATTGCCGCCGCCGTTGCGCCCGTTGCTGGCATCGTACAGGCTGGTCTGAACCTTGAATTCCTGCAAGACGTCGGGATTCGGCAGTGGTGTATTGGCCAACGACGCAACGTTGTAGTCGGTGGCACTGATGCCTTCGATTTGGTAGTTATTGTTGTCGCTGCGCTGCCCATTCACAGATATGTTCACGTTGCCGCGGCCGAGTTGCGTGGCATTATTGAGACTGTCCGACGCGCCCGTGGAGAGAGTGAGAAGCTGCTGGAAGTTCTGTGTTGCCAAGGGCAGAGTGCGCACCGTCTCGGTCGTGATGGTCTGACCGGTGGTGGCGTCTTCGGTGTTCACCTGAGCAATTTGCGCGTTGACCTCGACCTTCTGGCTCAGCTGGCTCGGCTGCAAAGAGACGCTGATCCGCGTGGTTTCGGTGACGCGGACCTCGATGCCCGACGTGACTTGCTCGCCAAATCCCTTGGCGTTGACCAGGACGCGGTACGTGCTTGGGGGCAAGAGGGCTGCGACGAAGTTGCCATTCGCATCGGTGGCCAGCGTGCGCAACAGATGAGCCGTGCGGTCATCCACGATCTTCACTTCGGCGCCGGGAACCAGGGCACCGCTGGAATCGAGGACCGTTCCTGAAATGGCGCCAGTGGCGCCAGCCTGTGCGAGTACGCGTGATTCGGTAGCAACCACCAGTAAGACAAAAGCAAGTAAATGGAGAAGCCGACTCTTCCACGCGCCTCGGATCATGATCACATCTCCTTGGCCGGCAAGCCCGAGGCCTGAATCGAACCGCGCAGCTCCGGCCTGCAAAGCCTTCCGTAAAATGTTCACTCTGGACGTCGCACTATTTTTCCGTCTTTCATCACGAAATTCACATTCCGCAGCGACTCAATATCCTCGAGAGGGCTCGCAGGCATGGCGATGATGTCCGCGGCCAGGCCCGGAGCGAGCGAGCCGCGCTGCTTGTCAATGCGCAGCAGCTCGGCGGCATTTGTCGTCATGCACTTGAGGATGTCCGCGTTCGGCACGCCTGCCTCTCGCCACCGGGACAGGTAGTCGAACATGAAATCGGCGCGTGTCTTGCCAGGGACGTCCAGAAAAGAGTCGGTGCCGAACGCCATCTTGACGCCGATGCGGTAGGCGCGCCGAAGGCGGTCCGTGATCTTGGGCCCGAGAATGGCGGGATCTTCCAGAAAGTTGCCGTTCCTGCCCATCACATCGAGTGCGCTCTTGGGAAAATCGGTGCCCACCAGAAAGATCCCCTTCTCTTTCATGAGCTGGAGTTGAGCGTCGGACAGGCCAAATCCGTGTTCCACGGAATCGACGCCACCCTCAATGACGTTCTGCGCCGCCTCACCTCCGTAGACGTGTACGGCAACCGCGCGTCCCGCGTGATGGGCTTCGTCCACAGCCGCGCGGATTTCCTCCAGCGAAAAATGATACGGACCATTGTCCGTGACAAGTTTGATCAGGTCCGCGCCGTAGTAAATGTTCTTGCGCACCGCCTTGCGCATTTCATCCGGACTATCGGCGTCAATATATTCATAGCGCCAGAAAGGACCTTGCTCGGGCGGGACGGCATACGACTGGCCGCCGAATGG
>Ga0210388_10001019_pt1 | contig 22258 bp, 16 predicted proteins | sample IncBWC19OmetaG_FD_155485 | JGI IMG/M metagenome (GOLD analysis project Ga0210388, IMG submission 155485) | Forest soil microbial communities from Barre Woods Harvard Forest LTER site, Petersham, Massachusetts, United States - Inc-BW-C-19-O ...
TGTGATGGCCCCGTGCGGCGTGGTCATGCCCTGCCCCGAGCGGGTCGTCACGTCGATCACAACGCTTGTTTTATCGCCGTACTCGGCTGGTGGCGCTCCGTCGATCACTTCAAGGGATTGAACCGCGTCTACCGGAATCTGGTTGGAGAAAACCTTGCTCTGCTGATCCGTGATCGGCTGGCCGTCAAGAGAAAACGAATTCTCGGCGTGATCGCCCAGGCCGTGGAACAGACCGTTCGAGTCCGCCGCGATGCCCGGCGAGGCGAGCGTCACCAGGGAGCTGATGGACGAAGAGGCGCTTTCCAGGGGCAGATCCTGAATCAGCTGCCGGTCCACGTCCGTATGCGCCGTCGAATCGGTCTCCAGCAGATCACCAGCGGCTTCCACCGTCACCGTGCTATTCGCCCCGGCAAGTTGGAGGCTCACCTTGATGCTGAGCGGGACCGACGACCGTACGTCGATATCCTGCGCGTAGGCTGCGAAGCCCTGCGCGCTGACGCTCATGTGATAAGGATTGAAAGGCACATTCTGAAAACTGAAGTTGCCGGTTGCGTCCGTGGTCGTCGAACGCTCGAACTGGCTGACCGGGTTGTGAATCGTAACCGTAGCCCCCGGGATTACCGCCCCCGTAGGATCGGCCACGGTCCCCGTGACCGCGGTTGAATTGCCGGCGTTCTGCGCGAGTGCGGCCGAAACTACCATCAGTAAGCCCAGTGCTGCCAATAGGATCCCAAGAAATGCGCCTCTGATCGTCATGAGTTTCTCCCTGTAGGAATGCGGCCCCGGCGCGTTAAGCGCTCGGGCTCGGTATGGATGTGGATATCCGCACGCGCCGCGCGACAGGCGCCGCGTGCTGGGAGATTTCAATTGAGTTGGAGAAAACTCGCTTACGCGGGCGGGGCTCGCGGAATGCTGGAAGTGCCGACAAAATCAGGATGGGGCGTCGACTCGTCGCCGATGGCGAAACGCGCGACGGGCGTGGCCGCTTGCATGGCCACTTGCGGGGCCGGCTGCGGGATGGCCGCATGGCCTACATGGCAGATCTGGCAGTTATCTTCGTCGTAGGATTGCTTGTGCCAGTGGCTTACGGCGTGGGTGGCCAGCAGCGCGAGCGCAAGCAAGGCCACGACGGCCAGGAGCTGCCGGGCGGTGCGCTTGGCAATGCCGGAATCGATCAAGTTTCAACCTCGAACGTCCATCGTAGCCCCGGCGTTTTCACGCCGCCAACACGGAATTCGCGAGGGCGTCAAACCCCGTAACGATGGCGCGCTCGCTATACCTGCAGCACGTCGCCGTCGCGCGCCACCATTTCATAAAGCACCGGATTCACGAAAAACCCGAGCAACAGGCGTGAAATCAATCCCGCCACAATCACGATCGCGAAAGGCTTCTGGGTGTCTGAGCCGATGCCTGTGGACAGCGCCGCCGGCAGCAGCCCCAGGCACGCTACCAGCGCCGTCATCATAATCGGCCGCAGCCGCAGCAGCGACGCCTCGTACGTCGCGGCGCGAATGTCCTTGTCCTCGCGCCTCAGCTTATTAATGTAGGAAACCAGAATCACGGCGGTCTCGACCGACACACCCATCAGCGCGAGCAAGCCGAGCAGCGATGACACGCTGAAAGGCGTGCCCGTCAGTTTCAGCGCGATCAGCGCGCCCACGGGCTCCGTCATCACCACGCCCAGCGCGATTGTGACCGGGAATTTGAAATTGCCGTACAGCGCAAACAGGATCATGAAAATCAGCAGCAGCGCAAGCGGTCCGATGATTTCCATCTGATGCTTGGCCTCGAGCAACTGGCTGTATTCGCCGCCCCATTCGAGCCGGTAACCTGGCGGCAGCGATTTCTGGATGTCGGCGATGGCGCGCTGACCGTCTTCCACCGCGCCCTGCAGGTCGCGCCCTTCGATGCTGTACTGCACGCCGATGTAGCGCGAATTATTTTCGCGGTAGATGAAGGATGCGCCGCTCTGCTCGCGAATGTCGGCGAGCTCGCTGAGCGGAATTTGCTGGCCGCCGGGCGTGCCGACGAGCAGGTTGCCGATCTCCGTAGCGTTTTCGCGGAACTCGGGCCGCATGCGCACCACCAGGTCGAAAAGTTTCTCGCCCTGAATGACCTGTGTGGCTGCCTGCCCTCCCACAGCTGCCTGCACTACTGCTTCCACGTCGGCCACGTTGATGCCGTAACGCGCGATTTTGTCGCGGTCTGTGTGGATGATCAGGCTGGGTTGACCCAGCTCGCGCACCACGGTCAGCTCCGTGAAGCCGTGCACGAGCGAAAGCCGACGCTTGATCTCGAGCGCCCGATCCTGCAGCACGTTCAGATCGGGGCCGTAGATTTTCACCGCCAGCGAGCTTTTGAGTCCCGTCAGCGCTTCGTCCACGGCGTCTTCGGCCGGCTGCGTGAAATTGAAAATCACGCCCGGGAAGGCTGCGAGCTTCTTCTGCAGGTCCTCGGTCAGTTCTTTCTTGTTGTGGATCGAGCTCCGGTTCCATGACGCGTCGTTGTAGGGCTTCAGCCCCACGTAAAATTCGTCATTGAAGAAGCCGGTGGGATCGGTACCGTCGTCGGGTCGGCCCAATTCCGAGCCCACGTCGGTAACCATCGGATAATTCATCAGGATGCTGCGGACCTGCGGACTGAATTTCGCGGCTTCCTCGTAGGAAATCGTGTAAGGCATCGTGGCCCGCACCCACAGAGCCCCTTCATCCAGGTGCGGCATGAATTCACCGCCGATAAACGGAATCAGCAGCAACGTGGCGCCGAAAATCAATGCGGAAACCAGAATCGTGGTCTTCGGGCGGTCGAGGCACCAGAGCAAGCGCCCGGCGTATTTGCTCCGCACCCACTCGAACGGCTTGGTCGCTCGGTCGTGCACCCCGCGCTTGAACCAATAGGAACACAGCACGGGCACAAGCGTGAGTGTCAGAATCAGCGCGCCCACCAGCGCGATCGCCATCGTATCCGCCATCGGATGAAACAGCTTTCCGGAAGGCCCGCTCAACGCGTAGATCGGAATGTATCCAGCAATGATCACGGCTACCGAGTAGAAAATCGGCCGGTCCACGTCTTTCGCCGCCGCGAGAATCACTTCGTAGAGGTCGTATTCCTGGCCTTCGCGAAGGCCGAGCTCGCGGAAGATGTTTTCGACCATCACCAGCGTGCCGTCGATGATGATTCCGAAATCGATCGCGCCGATCGAAAGCAGGTTGGCGGCCACGCCGCGCATGTGCAGGAAGATAAACGCGAAGAGCAGCGCAACCGGAATCGTGAACGCAACGATCACCGCGGCACGGAAGCTGACCAGGAAACAGATCAGCACGATGAACACCAGGATCATGCCGCGCAGCAGGTTGTTTTCAACGGTATCCGTGGTCACGCGCACCAGATCGCTGCGGTCGTAGTAGGGCACCACTTTCACGTCCGGCGGCAGGATGCTTTCGTTCAGCTGCTTCGTTTTGGCTTCCACACCCTTCAGCACGTTCTGCGTCTGCTCGCCGGTCAGCATCAGGATGACACCTTCCACGGCGTCATCTGTTTTGTTGAAGCCGAATTCGCCCAGCCGAGGCGCGTTGCCGATCTCGACGTCGCCCACATCCTTGATACGAACCGGCACGCCGTTCTGCGAGCCCACGACCACGTTGCCGATATCCTGCGTGTCGCGCAGCAATCCGAGCCCGCGCACGTAATAAAACTGGCCGCCCTGCGAATAAAATCCGCCACCGGTGTTGGCGTTGTTCACGGAGAGCTGCTGAATCACCTGCGGCACGGGAATGTGGTAGCCGTAGAGCCGCGCAGGATCGAGCAGCACCTGATACTGCATCACCGTGCCGCCGAAACCGGAATCATCGGCGACGCCCGGCACTTGCTTGTATTCGCGCTCGATCACCCAGTCTTCAAAAGTTTTCAGCTCCTGCGGCGAGCGATCCGGGCTCTCGAGCACGTAGCGGTAGACGAGCCCCGACGGACTCGACAGCGGCGCGAGGGTGGGCGTAACGCCGCTCGGGTACGTCACTTCGCTCAATCGTTGGAACACCAGCTGCCGCGCGAAATAACGGTCGGTATCTTCCTGGAATGTCAGGATGATGTCCGAGAGGCTGTAAAGCGAAATGGAGCGCTGCACATCGAGCTTCGGCACTCCGTTCATTTCGATTTCGGTGGGCAGCGTGACCAACCGCTCGATTTCCTCTGCCGCGTGGCCGGGCCACTGCGTGATGATCTCCACCATGGGCGGCGAAAGATCGGGATACGCATCCACCGGCATGTGCTGGAACGACACGGCGCCGCCGATGGCCACGAAAGCCGTGAGCATCAGGATCAGGAACCGCTGCCGCAGCGCAAATTGGACGATTCGATGAATCATTCGATGTTTTCTTTGCTGTTCACCATGTAGTAGCGACCCTCACTGCTGAAATGAATTCGCGAATTGCAAGAATAGGCTGCCGTCGCCGACGACTTTGTCCCCGGGCGAAAGCCCCTTCAGGATTTGCGTGCGACCGTTCTGGCTGTCGCCGATGTCGACCGATCGCCTGCCGAACTGGTTTGATCCCTGGGCCACGTAGACGAAGGGCTGATTCTCGTCGTCGCGCAGCACAGCGGAATCGGGCACGCTGATCGCGTTCGAGACCACCCCCGCCGTCACAGTTACGGTGCAATACATGTCGCGTTTCAATTTCTCGCCGGGGTTGTCGACCACGATGCGGGCTTGCAGCGTCCGCGTATTCGGATCGAGCGCCGCGGAAACGTAGGAGATTTTCCCGTGGAACGTGTCGGGATAGGCGTCGGTCGTCACCGTAACGTCGTCACCATCCTTCACGTTCGCGAGGTCGGCCTGATAGACGTTGGCGAGCACCCACACCGTGCTCATGTCTGAAATCGTGAACGCCTGCGTCTGTCCCGCTTGCATCACCTGCCCGGGCGAAACGAGCCGCTCGACTACTTCGCCGCTCATCGGCGCGATTACAGGAATCTGTGCGGAGGAAGGTGCCTTCTCGAGGTCCGCCGGATTCTTGATGCCGAGGATCTTCATGCCCTGCTCGGCGGCGTTGACGTCCGCCTGCGCCTGGTTGCGATCGGACTCCGCCTGCTGCAGGTCGCGCTCCGCGATGGCGTGATGATCGTAGAGATCTTTGGCGCGGTCGTAGTTCTTCTCCGACAGCCGGAACAAATCGTTCGCCTTCAGATACGTGTCCAGCAGCTGCGAATAATCGGGGCTCGATACTTCCAGCATCGGCTGGCCCTGGCGCACGTGCTCGCCCGGGACCACCAAGATCCGGCTCACCGGTCCGCCGACCTGCGTGATCACCGGCGTGGTCTTGAATGCGTTGTAGGCGACCGCACCCGTGAGCCGCATCGTCCGGGTGATTTTCCCCGGCTGAACCGTGACGACCTGCACATGCGAGACCTGGTCTTGCGGAATGTTGAAGAGCTGTGGCGTGTCGGATTTTGACGTCTGCGAGGAATACGACGTCATCTGGCTCGCGCTGTGCTCGCTGCTGCAGCCTGCCAGTACGGCCGCAACGAAAACGCACGCGGCGGCGTTGAACGGCTTGTTTGTCATGGTAAATTCCTCGTTCCCACGGCTTCGCGCAGCTGTTCGAGCGCCAGCAGATATGCCGCCAGCGCCTGCCGGTACGCCAGCTGCGTCGCGCGATAGCTGCGCTCGGCATCTAGAAAATCCAGCAGGCTCGCGGCGCCGCGCTTGTAGGCGTATTCGCTGATATCGCGGTCCTGCTGCGCGTCGTCGAGATAACCGGAGCGATACAGCTGAATGATCTGGTTGTTCGTTTGCACGCCGTCGTATGCGTCGGCCACGTCGGTCAGCACCTGATTGGCCGCCGCCTTTTCTTGCTCCTGCGCCTGCGTGATCGTCGATTTCGTGCGCGCAATCTCGCCCTGGTTGCGGTCAAAAATAGGAATCTGGATCTGTCCGAAAAGCGACGCGGTGCTTAAATCCGCGATGTGCGTGTAGTTGATCTGCCCGGTGATGTCTTTCTTTCCGTTTGCTTTGGCCAGCTCGTACTGGCTGGTCGCCGCGGTTACGCCCTGTTGCGCCGCGCGCAGGTCGGGGCGTGTTGAGAGAGCCTTCATTTCCAGATCGTCTTCCTTGGCGTTCAGCGGCACATAATCGAACGGACCCGCCACGTCGTAATCCATCGGCACAGATTCGCGGCCAATCTGCTGCCGTAAATCGTCCAGGGCCTGCACGCGCGCCAGGGCCGCCTGCGCCGCGTCGCTCTGGAACTGCAGCAGCTGCAGCTTGATCTTCAGGTAGTCGTCTTCGCTAATGTCCCCGGCGCGATAGCGCTCCTTGCCGATGTCCACCGAATTCTGAAAGCTCTTCAGGTCCTGTTGCGCTAGATCAATCGTCGATTCGGCCAGCTGCACGTTGGTGAACAACTGCGCCACCTGAAACGTCAGCGTCCGCTCGTTGTCGGCCACCGTCGAGCGCGTCACCGCGGTCGCGTCTTTCGCGGCGGCCAGCCGGTGCTGCCGCTTTTTCCCGCGCTCGAACAGATAGCTCACGCCCAGGTCGAACTGCGCGTCCTCGTCCACGTAGTTCGCGTTGAACTGGTTCCAGTTGAATATCGGCAAAAACTGCGCGTCGCCCAGCAGCACCGGATTCGGACGCAGATTCGCCGTCACTTCCTGCGCCTCGTTTTGCGTGATCGTGGTGCGCGCGGCCAGCAACGTATGGTTGTGTGCCAGCGCCATCTGGATCGCGTCGTCGAGCGTGATTCTCACCGGTCCTTGCCCGGTTGACTGCATCGGAGGTGGCGTCGCGGGTGGTGCGGGAGCATCCTGCGCGCCGGCAGACAGTACGGCTGCGGCCAGTGACACAGCCAGAACGGAAATTGCCACGGAAACAAATCGTGTGCGCATGAAATTCATACCTCGGCCAAACAAATCACTACGCAAATTGGTTGTGCGGCGGCTGCAGCACGGGACAGTACAGGGTTTAAGCGGTGGGGGGTGCGCGCGCGGGAACGCGACGAAGTGCGGGACTCGGCGCAAGGCCGAGGTCGTAGATTTCTGCAGAGGGTGCGACCAGGGCACATGCCGGCGCTTGATTTACCGCAGCAGGGCTGTCAACGGGCTGGTGACTCAGGTGGCAGATCGGGCAGCCGGCTTCCGTCACGCCGTGGTGATGATGATGCCAGACGACGCTTGTGAGCGTCATGCCGACCAGCAGCAGCGCAAGCAGCGCTACCGGAATCAGCCAAAATCGCGTTTCAGTTCGTCTGAACATGACCAAAAGACCCTGCTGGAAGACCAGCTCCCATCATATAGGAGATGTGGGTATGATCCAACGGGTTGCGCTAGTTGATACCGTCCATTCTCGCTTCGCTCAGATTTTCGGGAGCCCGAGCTCAGGGGCCCGGCAATCGGGGCTTGCGGCAATCTCAAGAGCTGCAGCTCTTGGGGAGGAGTGCGATCAGTTCGATTGCTCGAGCGCCTTTTCCACCAGCGCCACGCATTTCTCCACGCGCTTCCGCAGCGGCCCTTCAATCGAATCCTGCCGCGCACGCGCCGTGAACAGTTCGTCGGCCATATTCAGCGACGCCAGCACGGCAACCTTCAGCGAATCGACCATTTTCGTCGCTGAGGCGATTTCACGCATCTTGCCGTCGACATACGCGGCGAGTTCGCGGAGGTATTCCTCGTTGCCGTCTGCGTTCACATTGTAGGACTGATCGTAAATTTCGATTTTCACGCGCGCTCTCCCCGTGTTGGTGTCGCCGGGCTGCCGCCATTGTCAGCCATCGCGCCCCGGCGCGCAACGGGATCGTTCAGGACGCGCGGAGCGTGGCGCCGAGCTTGGTTTCGAGCGCGGACACGATGCGCGAGGAGAAATCATTGATCTGAGCGTCGGTAAACGTGGTTTCGCCGCTCTGAAATGTGACCCGGATCATCAGCGAAAACTTCCCAGCCGGCATTTTCCCGCCACGGAACAAATCCGCAGGCTCGACGCTACGAAGTTGGGGAATCGCCAAAGCCCGGATGGTGTCCGCCACCTGCGCAAACGCCACGCCATCCGACAGCACCAGCGAAAAATCCCGCTCGACCGCGGGAAACCGCGGAATCGGCGCGAATTTGCGGGTCGCTCGAGCTGATTCGATGCCCTTGAGCAGCGGCTCCAAACGTAATTCCGCGATGAAAATTTCCTGCCGCAGCTTCAACTGATCGGCAACCCGCCTCCCAAGCTGCCCGGCGACACCCAGTTCCGCATCGCCGGCTGAAATCCGTGCGGCGCGCGTGCCCGCAAGCCATGCTGGTCCGCCGTGCTGCCATGAAAATGTGCCGGCAAGCGCGCCCAGGCCATCAAGATCGCCCTTCAGATCCGCAAAGCCGAATTCGCCCGCCGCTTCGTGAATTGTCTTCTCGCGCGCCAACCCGGTCGCGCCGAGCGTCAGCACCGGTGTTTCCACAGGCTCGCCGTCGCGCATTGCATATGTCTTGCCGATTTCGAATAGCCGCAGATCGCGCTGCCCGTGATTCAAATTCCATTCGAGCGCCCCGATCATGCTGACGACGCCAGAAGAGCGCATCACGGACGCATCCTCTGCCAGTGGATTGCCGATCACCGCGGGCGCTACTCCCTCGCCGCGGAAGATTTCGTCGCGCCGCGCATCCACCAGCGGAATCGCCACGATTTCCTGATAGCCCAGCGCCACCACGCGCTCGCGCAGGCTCGCCTGTGCCTCCGCATGCGGCAGCCGGTAGGCGGGCTGTTTCGCGGGAGGCAGCCGCGGAGGAAACTTGTCGTAGCCGTAGTGCCGCGCGACCTCTTCGATCAAATCGATTCCGCGGGAAGCGTCCCGCCGCCAAGATGGCTGCGTGCATTTCCAGACCGCCAGCAACGAGCCGGGCGTGCCGCGATGCGCGTCCGTGCGCGCGGGTTGAAACCCCAGCGCGGTCAAAATCTCCTCGATATCGCGGTCGGGCACGTCTGCACCCATCACGCGCAGCAATTCCTGGCGCGAAACCTCGATCGCCGGCGCAGCCGCCCGGCCCGGATACACGTCCATGACGCCTTCGAGAATTTCGCCGCCCGCCAGCTGCTGGATCAGCTCCGCCGCGCGCCGCGAAGCCTTCTCCGCCATTTCCGGATCGGCGCCGCGCTCGAATCGGTACGATGCCTCGGTCCGCAGACCCAGCGCTTTCGACGCGCGCCGCACGCTGACCGGATCGAACCACGCCGCTTCGAGCAGCAAATTGCGGCTCGCGAATCCGATTTCGCTTTCCGCCCCTCCCATCACGCCGGCAATTCCCACCGCGCGCGCGCCGTCCGCGATCACGCACATGTCTTTCGTCAGCGTGCGCTCGGCGCCGTCCAGCGTACGCATCTTTTCGCCCGCCCGCGCCCGCCGCGCCACGATTTTTCCGCCGCTCAGCTTGTCCAGGTCGTAGGCGTGCAGCGGCTGCCCGAGCTCGAACATAACGTAGTTCGTCACATCGACGACGTTGTTGATCGAATTCTGCCCGATCGCTTCCAGCCGCTGCCGCAGCCACTGGGGCGAAGGCTCGACTTTCACCCCGCGTATCACTCGCGCCGTGAATCGCCCGCAAAGTTCCGGCGCCTCGATTTCCACGCGCGCGGCATCTGTAACTTTCCCCCCGGATTCCTTGAATTTCGGCGCCAGCGGCTTCACCGGCAGCCGGTAAATCGCCGCCACCTCGCGCGCCAGACCGTAGTGCCCCAGGCAATCGGGACGATTCGCGTTCACTTCCACGTCCAGCACCGGCCCGGCCCCGGATTCCTCGAGCGAATCGACCGACATGCCCGCCAGCGAAAGCCGCGAGCGCAGCTCCGCCGCAGGAGCCGCAGCGTCCACGAATTCCTTCAGCCAGTTGTAGACGATCTTCATTTATTCCAAACGCCCGTGATACACGTGCGTCTCATATTCAAACCGCACGCGACCGCTTACAGCATGCGAATCGAAAATCTTCCGCAAATCCGCCAGCATCGGCCCGTGGTCCGGATGCCCCGCCGCCGGTGCGTATGACGAGCTGAGCAGCCTTCCGCGCAGCGCGCCAAAATCCATCCACTGCTCGTTCGGAAACGCGCGATGCCGAAATCCGCCGCCGAAAAGCTCCGTCATCCGGCGCGATTCCGGATACGTCTCCGAAACCCGCGCGTAATCGGTGCCAAACGTCCGCAACAGCTGCTCGTACTGCTCGGCGAACGGACCCAGATTCTTCTTTCGCTCGTTCCAGATCACGGCCACCGATCCGCCCGGCCGCAGAATCCGCGCAAATTCCACGCGCGCCGCCGGCGGATCGAACCAGTGATATGCCTGCGCGGCCGTCACCAAATCGACGCCCGCATCCGGCAGCGTGGTCGCCTCGGCCGTCGCCGCAACGCTGCGGAATTTACGATACCCAGCCAGAAATTCCTCGCCCGCCTCGCGCATCGCCGCGTTCGGCTCGATCCCGTAAACGGCATTCCCGTTCTCGAGAAACAGCCGCGTCAGAATTCCCGTGCCCGAGCCGATGTCCGCAATCGTCGATTCCGGCGTCAGCCCGCATTCGCTGCGGAGCAGGTCCAAAACGCCGCGCGGATATCCCGGCCGGTAGCGGACGTAATCCGCCACGCGATTCGAGAACCGCTCCTTCGAATCCGGTGCCGCCGTCATCACGGGAATTGCCGAAGAAACCGCACGTCGTTCTGCGTGAGCACGGGCAATTCGTTGATGCCGTACTTCATCATTGCGAGGCGATCCACGCCCATGCCGAACGCGAAGCCAGAAAGCTTTTCCGGGTCATACTTCACGAAGCCGTAGACCGCCGGATTCACCATGCCCGCGCCGAAAAGCTCGATCCATCCGGAAAATTTGCACACGCGGCATCCGCTGCCGCCGCACACGTGGCAGCTTGCATCGACCTCCGCTGAAGGCTCGGTGAACGGGAAATAGCTCGGACGCAGCCGCGTTTTCGCCTTCGGCCCCAGAAATTCGCGCACGAAATATTCCACCGTGCCCTTGAAATCGCAGAAGGTGATGTCCGTATCGACCGCCAGCCCTTCGATCTGGTGGAACATGTAACCGTGCGTCGAATCCGGATTGTCGCGGCGATAGACTTTGCCCGGCACGATGATGCGCACCGGCGGCTTTTCCTTCTCCATCGTGCGAATTTGCATCGGCGACGTGTGCGTGCGCAGCAAATGCCCGGCGCGCGAGCCCTCAATATAAAAAGTATCCATGTTGTCGCGCGCGGGGTGGTGGTCGGGAATGTTGAGCGCCTCGAAATTGTAGTAGGGCGTCTCGATTTCCGGCCCTTCGACCACGGTGAATCCGATCGAAAGGAAAATCCGCTCGAGCTCTTCGTAGGTCTGCCGGATCAGATGCCGGGTACCGATCGCGCGCTCGATACCCGGCAGAGAAAGATCGATCCGGTCCCGCGCTGCGGCGTTTTGCTCCGCCGCCGCTTCCAGTTCCTTGCGCTTGGCTTCAAGCGTCGCTTCAACGTGCGCCTTTAGCTTCTGAAATTCCTGTCCAACGATGGGTTTCAGCTCTTTCGGCGCAGGTTTCAGCCAGTTTTCGCCCATCTGAGTAAGGGCTCCGGATTTTCTCCCGGTCCACTGAGCGAGCAGCGTTGTCTGATCTCCGGGATCGGAACCGTGCTGCGCTATGTCGGTGTCGAACCGCCTGCGCACTTCGGCAAACGTCTGCGCGACCGCCTCCGGCGTTGTCACGCCCAGTTGCGCAAGCGTCTGTGTTGTGGGATCAGTCGCCATCGAGGAAATGGTTCGGTCGAGGGGCGGGTTTCAAACCCGGCCCTACGGATGATGATTTCACCGCGACACATCGCGCCGGCAACGCCACCTGCGCGCTATGCCGCGGGCCGTGGTGCCGGAGCGGACTTCATATGCTCCTTTGCCGAAGTCACCAGCGCCGCAAATCCCTCGGCATCGCGCACGGCCATATCTGCCAAAATCTTGCGGTCGATATCGATGCCGCCGACCTTCAGTCCGTGAATCAGCTGACTATAGGAAACGCCATTCGCCCGCGCCGCCGCCCCGATGCGCTGGATCCACAGCGTGCGGTAGTCCCGCTTGCGCACGCGCCGGTCGCGATAGGTGTACCGCAGAGAGCGGTTCACCGCTTCCTTCGCTGACCGGAACAGCTTGCCCTTGGTAAGGAAAAACCCCTTCGCGTGCTTCAGCAGCTTCTTGCGCCGCGCGCGACGTTTTGTACCGCGTTTCACTCGAGCCATGGTTCAATTCTCCCCGTGCGCGCCCCAAAGGCGCCACTCATAGTTTCCGATTCCCGATTTCAGTGCAATGGATGAATCAAATCAAGCAAACGGGGAGGCAAACGCGGCCGTCCGCCCGCACGTGTGCGCAGGCAGAACGACGGGTTTGTCTCGTTGAACTGCGTCATTTCCCGCTTCACGCGGGACGACCGGTCGGCAGGCACCCGTTACGCTCTGCCAGACACGGAAAAAACGTCGCAACCTCGAACTAGTCGAGGCCGTACGGCAGAGCGAGCCGGATATTGTGCTCGTCCGCCTTGCTTACCTGAATCTTGTTCAGCAGCCGGCGCATGCGCCGCGGCTTCTTCGTACCCAGCAAATGACGCTTGCCGGAGCGCCAACGCAGAATCTTGCCAGTCGACGTCAGCTTGAATCGCTTGGCCGCGCCGCGATGCGTCTTCAACTTCATTTTCTTGTTCTTCTTCACAATCCCCTCTTCGATCTGAAAGCTTTCGCCAGGGTCTTAAGCGCCGGCCGCGGGCTGCAACGGTCGGGCAGGCACCGCGCCCCCGCCCTTTTTCGGAGCCAGCAGCGCCAGCAGGATGTTCGCTTCCATCCTCGGACCGAATTCCACCAGCGCGTGGTCCGTAATTTCCTTCAGCAGGCGTTCCATCTTCGCGCGGCCCACATCCTGGTGCGCCATTTCCCGGCCGCGATGGAAAATCATCGCCTTTACTTTGTGTCCTTCGCCCAGGAACCGGATGATCTGGTTCTTGCGCACCTGGAAATCATGCTCCGCCGTCGATGGCCGGAACTTCACTTCCTTTATATGCGAGCTTTTCTGGTGCCGCTTCGCTTCGTGGGCTTTCTTGCTCTGCTCGTATTGGAACTTGCCGTAGTCCACCAGTTTGCAGACCGGCGGCACAGCGTTCGGCGAAATCTCGACGACATCCAGGCCGGCATCCCTCGCCGCCTTCATTGCGTCGAACAGGGACATCACGCCCAGCTGATTCCCCGCTTCATCCACCACGCGCACTTCCCGAGCGCGTATGCGTTCGTTGACCCGAAGGCCAGGAGGACCACCACGTTCCGCGATAAAACCACCTCCGGGGCGAGAAATCCAGTTTCAACGCCCGATTAGTAGCCGCTCCGCGTATACCTATTCTGCCATGGAGCGACAGGCCAGAAAGTATAGCACGGTGACGCCGCTCAGCCGCAATAGCGGAGCTCTTTGCCGCCCTGGCGCTCAGGGCTTCGGTTGGGGCACGGCAGCGCAGCCGTCAAAAGCCTTGTGCGTGGCGTTGGCCCATTTGGGAAAAGCGCGGGATTCAACATACTCCATCACTTCGGAATCGCCGCCTCCGATCGATTCGTTGAACTGGTACATGATCGGATGCTCGTCCTCGGCGTCATCGTCGCGCGGGCGGACGAACGTGATGTTTTCAAAAGCCTTGTACTGCTCGGCCACCGCCGGACACTGCTGCGGGGTGAAATTCCAGACCTGGACCTTCAGATCCTGTTTCAGCCGATCGTAGGATCGAGCAGGATCTTTCGCGTGCACCGCCGCGAGTTGCTGGTACAGCGGCGCGCCCTGCGCTTCGCGAAGAATTCCACGCATTGCGCGCGGATTGTCGGTGTTCTCGATCACCACGGAGAATTCCGGCAGGTCGTTCACGCCGTCGCGATGCGCGCGCGCGGCGATGAAATCGCCCTCCGCGTGCTTGATCGGGAAAAACTCGTCGAACGCAGCGATGAAATTCTTGTCCGTCCAGCTCGGATCGTCCGACGCCTGCGGCCGCGCAGGCCAATCGAGCAGCGCCACGCCAGCGAGCAGCGCAGCGATTTGCGCGGCAGCGGAAATTTTCGTCTGACGCATCGGAATCCGGCTATTGAATCGCGTGCGTATCGACTTCCGCGCGCAGGTCCGCGATGAACTGGTCGACCGGACGCGGGCCGAGGTCGCCTTTGGCGCGGTGGCGGACGCCGACCGTGCCAGCCTCGGCTTCCCGGCCGCCGAGCACGAGCATGTAGGGAATTTTTTGCAGCTGCGCGTCGCGAATCTTGCCCTGCAGCTTCTCGTTGCGGTCGTCAAGATGGACGCGGAAGCCCGCATCCTTCATCTGCTGCGTGATCGTGCGCGCGTACTCGATGGTCTTTTCGCTCAGCGGCAACACAGCCACCTGCACCGGCGCCAGCCAGGCGGGAAACGCCCCCGCATAATGCTCGATCAGCACACCGAAAAATCGCTCCACCGATCCCCACAGCGCCCGATGCACCATCAGCGGCCGATGCCGCGCGCCATCCTCGCCCACGTATTCCAGCTCGAATCGTCCCGGTAGATTGAAATCGAACTGCACGGTGGTGAGCTGCCACGGCCGCCCGATCGCATCCACCAACTTCACGTCGATCTTCGGCCCGTAAAAGGCCCCTTCGCCCAGCATGTACTTGTACGGGACCTTCATGCGCGTAAGCGTGTTTTTCAGGGCGTCCTCGGCCCGCTTCCAGTCCTCGGGCGTGCCGGGGTAAATTTCCGGATGCGCCGGATCGCCCCCCGAAACCTCGACCACGTACTCCTTGAAGCCGAAAACGCGCAGAACTTCCCACGCGAATTCGACGCAATCCTGAATTTCCTTCTCGACCTGCTCCGGCATGCAGAAAATATGCGCGTCGTCCTGCGTGAACCCGCGCACCCGCATCAGCCCGTGCAACACGCCCGACCGCTCGTAGCGATACACGGTCCCAAGCTCCGCCAGCCGCACCGGGAGCTCGCGATAGCTCCGCAAGTGTGATTTGAAGATCAGAATATGCCCTGGGCAATTCATGGGCTTCAGCTGATAGTCGGCTTTTTCCACTTCCATCGGACCGAACATGTTCTCGCGGTAGAAATCCGCGTGCCCGCTGGTCTTCCACAGATCGAGCCGCATGATGTGCGGCGTGTAAACCATATCGTAGCCGTGGCGAACGAGCTCGCTCTTGAGCCAATCCTCCATGATGCGGCGAACCGCCGCGCCCTTGGGATGCCAAAAAATCAGTCCTGGCCCGGCCTCGTCCTGAATGCTGAAAAGGTCGAGCTCGGCGCCCAGCCGCCGGTGATCGCGTCGCTTTGCTTCCTCCAGCTTGTGCAGGTATTCGTCCAGCTCCTTCTGCTCCACGAAGCACGCGCCGTAAATTCGCTGCATCTGCGGATTTTTCTCGTCGCCCTTCCAGTAGGCTCCCGCCACGTTCATCAATTTGAAGGCCTTGATGCGCCCGGTCGAGGGAATGTGCGGGCCACGGCAGAAGTCGATGAATTTCCCGGTGGAGTAAAAAGAAACCAGCGGCTCGACCGCCTTTTCCTCCACCAGCTCGCATTTGAATTGCTGGTTCGACTTGCGGTAAAGCTCCAGCGCCTCGGACTTGGGGATCAACGTGCGCTCGTTTGGCACGTCGCGCGCCGCGATCTCGTGCATCTTCTTCTCGATTTTCTCGAGGTCGTCTGGAGTAAACGGCTGCTCGCGCACGAATTCGTAGAAAAATCCGGTGTCGATCGGCGGCCCGACGCCCAGTTTTACGTCGGGATAGAGCTCCAGCACCGCCGCGGCCAGCAAATGCGCGGCGGAATGGCGGAACACTTGCACCGCGTCGGGATCCTTCGCGGTCAGGATCGAAAGTCTTACGTTGTGATCCAGCGGCTTCGACAGATCGGTGAGTTCGCCATCAACACGCGCCACCAGCGCGTCCTTCGCCAGCCGCGGGCCGATCTGCGCGGCGATCTGTGCGGCCGAAGTTCCACTGGGAACTTCGCGACTCGATCCGTCCGGCAACGTAATTTGAATGCTTTCCATGGCCTCAGTGGCGGAGACACTCTTGTCTGTACTCGTACGAGGTAGCCGCCGGCAAACAGCGTCCCCGAGCTCGTTGCAAACGTGCGCGCAAGAACAGCGAGAATTACCGTAGCACGCGACGGAGCGAGCATCCACAAAAAATCGAGGCGGACCGTACGGGCGCGTGCGATACTTCCGGTGTTGTTCTGAGGAGACGACGAAATGGCGAAAAGTCATCTGAAAAATGCAGCCAAAAAAATCGGCGCGGCCATCGGCAAAGCCGACCGCACGGCCCACAAAGTCGCGAAAGCCGGTGTCCTGGCCAAGAGCGAGCTCGACGATATTTCCAAGCAGGTCGACGCGCTGAAAAAGCAGCTCGTGAAGACCACGAAGAAGCTGAAGAAGGTTCTGGCGTAACGCACGGTCCTCAAGCCGCTGGCGCCCGGTCTAGTCGAGGGTGGGAGCCAGCGCCTTCGCGGGAATATAGGCCGTAAAAGTCGCGCCCGGAGCGATCACGGCGTCCTTGCCGTGCTTCAGCACGGTGAAAAGGCCTGCGTAAGGAATCAAAATCGCCGCGTTCGGCGGTTTGGCTTCGCCCTCCAGCGTCGCGCCGCCACGCAACAGAATCTCTTTTCCGTTCGCGCTCAGTGAGTCCGCTTCGAACGTCACCACTCCCGGTGCGCCGCCGATTCCCGTCTTATCCACCGCCGTCACGGTCCCTGTGGCCGGTGAATCCTTGGTGGCCAGAATCACATCGCCGATTTTCAAGTCGTCAGCCAGCGTCAGCGAAATCTTGTCGCCCACCGACGCGGTCTTCGAGCTGACACTCGACGCGAAAACCAGCGGCACCGGCACATGGTGGCCGTCCGTCCGGTTCGCCACGGTTGCCGCCGGGGACACGGCCGGCATATTGAACGTGTATCGAGCGCTGGCGACGATGCTCCGCCGGTAATAGGGCGCGATCGCGATGGCTTGTAGCGTCTTGGTGGAATCTGCCGTGATCGGACCGCGATAACGCTTCGAGGTCTTGGTCGGGGTCCAGCCATCGGTGGTGTAGTAGATGGTGGCGCCGCGCGTCGAGTCCGTGATCTTCACTGTCTGGGGCTTCGAGTACTTCCCCTGCTTCAGCGAGAATTTGGGCTTGGCCGCGTAGGCAGGAGCATCCCGTGCAATCGGCTCATCCTGCGCATCTTGAATTTCGGTTTGCTCCTGGGTGTGTTGCATGAATTGCTGCATTTGCTGAGTTGCCTGCAGCGCGTCCGCTTGGGCCTGGGCGGTCGCTTGCTGGGCGGCCAGCGCGGAGGCGTCATCCTGGGCCTGCACCAGTGCAGCGCTGAGTGCGAGTATGAGGACTATTAAGAGAGTTCGCATGTTATCCCTCCCTACAACTGTGACGTGTAGTTCGGGCGGGCGGTTGCGGCGAGGGGGAGCGGCGGATCGACTGAGAAACGGGGGGAACCAGCTATACTGCCCAGCATGCTTCGCGGATGCGGACTCCTGATGATCGCCTGTGTCGTTGCTTGCGGTCCCAGTGTCCTCTGGGCGCAGTCGTGCGAGAAACTCGCAAAGATTTCCTCACCGCTGGCGACGATCACCACCGCGAGGCCCGTCACCGGCGGCAATTTCACGGCCGGCGGCAGCGCCGATACATTTTCCGGCTTGCCTTCGTTTTGTCGCGTCGTCGCGAACCTAAAGCCCACCACCGATTCCGATATCCACTCCGAGATATGGCTCCCTCTCACCGGCTGGAACGGCAAATACATGGCCGTGGGCAGCGGCGGCTGGGGTGGTTACTTCTCCTACGATCAGATGGCCGAGGCGCTCCAGCGCGGATACGCCACCAGCGCCACCGACGACGGCAACTCCACGCGCGGCAGCGGCAAATTCGTCATGGGCCATCCCGAAAAATTCATCGACTACGCCTACCGCGCCGAGCACGAAACAACCGTCGAAGCCAAAATTCTGCTCAAAGCCTTCTACGGGCGCGATGCGCGCTATTCCTACTGGAACGGCTGCTCCGGCGGAGGCCGCGAAGGATTGCTGCAGGCCTACCATTATCCCGATGAATTCGACGGCATCGTCGCCGGCGATCCGGCCAACGTGCGCCGCAATGCCTGGGCGCTCTGGCTCGCCAATCAGACGTTCAAGGATCCGGCCGCATACATCCCGCCCGCGAAATATCCGACGATCCATCGAGCGGTGCTCGACGCCTGCGACGCGAACGACGGATTAAAGGACGGCCTGATTGAAGATCCTGAGCGCTGCCACGTGGATTTCAAAAAGCTGCAATGCGAAGGCGCCGACGCGCCCGTTTGCCTCACCTCCCGCCAGGTGCAAACCGCGCAGACGATCACCAGTCCCGCGACGGATGCGGCCGGCCACGTCTATTTTCCGCGCCTCGAGCCCGGCACGGAGCTTGCCTGGGCGCGCCTAGCCGGCGGTCCCGAGCCCGCGCCGCTTTTCTGGGATCAGTTCCGCTACGTGGTTTACAAGGATCCGAATTGGGATTGGCGCAGCTTCGATCTCGCCCGCGATGCCGCTAAGGCCAACGACGCCAACAAAGACATCGATGATCTTGATCCGCATCTCGCGCCGTTTGCGAAACGCGGCGGCAAGCTCATGATCTATCACGGATGGGCGGACCAGCAGGTCGCGCCGGGATCGAGCGTGGATTTCTTCAAATCGGCCGCACAAACGAGCGGAGATCCCGCTGCAGCCGCAACCTGGATTCGCCTGTTCATGGTCCCCGGAATGGGCCATTGCGGCGGCGGCGAAGGCCCGGACACCTTCGACAAAATCAGCGTCATCGAAGCGTGGGTCGAAAACGGCAAGCCGCCCGCGCGCATCATCGCCGCGCACGAAACAGCCGGGAGGGTCGACCGCACGCGCCCGCTATGTCCCTACCCGGAAATCGCCCGCTACAGTGGCAACGGCAGCATCGACGACGCCTCCAATTTCAGCTGCAGCGCACAGTAGCCTCAGAAATACCTGCTGCGCGGCCAAGGCGCAAAGGAAGCCGCCAAACCACTGGATCAAGGTCACGAAATCTGGCCGTGAAACGGGTCAGCGCCAATCGTCCCAACCAGTTCATCAAGGTAGGCCGCCGAACTGACGCGATCGAGTTGCCCACGAGCCAACGCAGCGCGGCTTTCAACATCGATGTCATCCTGCGGCGGAAATTCCCGCTGCGCCGCGTGAAATTGCTCGAGCGCCCGCACATGCCGCAGCCACAGCGCAATATCACGTTGCTGCTTGGTGCGTAGCCGCTCGGCGTACCAGTCGCTGGCTAGCAGCACATCGCGCCTGAACATCGCGCGCACCTCCGGGTGCTCTACTCCCATCCCGTAATACGAACCGTGCGCCATGATTTCCAGCAGCGCGCGCAGCGGCGGGCAGGCTGCCTCGAAGCTACCGTCCTCGAAATAATTCAGCGCCACGCGCCGCTGCGATTCCACGATCGCATCCACTCCAGCCGCATACATCACCCCGTCCTGCAATTCCGGCCGCAACATTTCGATGGGGAACACGGAATCGGGCGTTTCGAAAATGCGGCCCAGGTAATGATCGACGAACGCCATCGTGATGCGATAACCCAGCCGGCTTGCCAGCACCACGCGCCCCTTGAACGCGAAATCGTCGATTTTTTCCAGGAAGCCGCCCTCGATCAGGAACCGGGGATCGCGCTCGTGCGTGCGCATGCGGCACCAGATCTCCGGAACCAGCAGGCTGACGTCGTGATCCACGCGAAAATGCGGGCCCACGTATCCGGCGGAGGTCGTGAAGCCGGTGTCGCCGGTAAGAATCGCGGAGACGAGCGCGTTATTCAAATCCACTACCGGCCATAGCGCATTGAACGGACCTTTCGTCAGCGCACCTTCGCTGCCGAATCCGGTGGTTGCGGGAGATTTTCCGGTGAGACTCGACACGCACTCCATGAAAAGCTCCGGCAGCTCCTGATAATGAATCGGCGCGTATACAGCGAGCGGCGGAATGCCCGCGGCGGTATCGGGCGGGCTATTCTTGCGCCCGGCGAGAACCGCGGTAACCGGGAAATGCACGCTCCGGCCGGCGGGAATGTCGCGTTCCAGCCGCGCCGCAATGCGCGCGAGATACGCGGCGCGCGGTGAGACGAGATCGAGACGCCGTTGCAGGTAGCGCGGATTCTGTGAAGGCTTGCCGTTGACCAGTCGCGGATGCGACGACGCGACGACGAACGCTGTGCCGTCGCTTGAGGATTCGCGCGATGCGAAATCCTGGAGCAGCCGCTGCATCGGTTTCGTATAACGGTCGAAATCGACCACACGCTCGACCATCACGCGCGCCTGGTCGCAGGTCAACGGCTCATAATTCGACAGGAACGTGCCGGCACTGGCGATATCGGCTTCCGCCTGCCGGTCGACGCCTGGGTTGATCGCGTCATCGGGTCGCTGGAACAGCATCGTCTCGCAGTTGGCCACCAGTTTCACGCTCTCGCCGATGGCTTCGCGGTCGAGGTCATTCAGGCTGATGCGCGGCAGGACGACCGAGGCGGTGATGTCGTCCTCGACCTGCACTTTTTCCGCGGGGCAGAAATCGGGGCGCAGCCGATAAATGCGCCAGGCACCATCGCGATCATGGCCCACGCGCAGGTAATTGCTGATCAGCGGCTCACGATCGAGCTTGAGCTCGTTGCCGAGAAAACCGTCGATGCGGTCCACGGTGAAATGTTCGCGCCAGTTGTCGCCCCATTCCGGGCGGTAGTAGCGCTTCACGGTGAACAGCAGCTGCCGTGTCGATTGCGGCAGGTTGCGGATCCATTCGTTGTGCTCGTCGGTGTATTGCGAAGACGTGGTGAACAGACGAATCACCGAGCCCATCGTGCGGTCCGGACTCAGGATCGGCCGCTTCGCACGCGCGTCCGGTGGCCGCAATTTGTAGACCCAGGAAAAATCGCGCTCGAATATCTCGGCGACCTTGTCCATATCCTGCTGGAAATCGCGGACGTAGACTGGGCCGTTCAGCAGCGCGTGCGCAATCGACTTCGAGATCTCGGACTTGCCGCCACCGGAGACGGTGCAGGGCTTGTGGCAGAGCGTTCCTCGAGGTCGAGAGCCAACGAGTCTCCAGGCGGCACCGTATGGTTGCTTCTCAAGGTGCACGCGGAAGCCGGAAGGCAACACATATACATTTGCAGGATGGAGAGTTAATTGGTGCGTACGGCCATTATGCTGCCACCGTACGAGACCGTCTCGAAGCGTGAAGACGGATTCCTCGGACAAGTAGAAGACGTCCGGGTAGCAATGATCTACGCCATACCCATCCGTATGGACATCGACAAGATCGCCCAACAGCGAGAGCGCGTGCTCGAACGTGGCTTTCTTCAGGCTGACTGTACGTCCGGCGTAGAACTCCGTGCCGAGAACATACGTCGCGAAGGCGATGGCGCCTCCGGCATGCTCTTCCTCCGCGAGGCCGAACAGGTTTGCGGCGTAGCTGATCTGCGTCTTCACTTCCTTCTTGCAGTAGCCGTAGTAGTTGTCCGCAATCACGGTGACAATCACTCCCTCGGGGTCGCGGGCGCAGATTTTGAAAGCCTCACCATCGTTGTAGAGCTCGTCGGGGTCACTCCAGCACATGCCATCGCGGCGCTGGCGCACGGTGGCTTCGCTCGTCCTTGGCAGGCCGAGCGCGGATTTTTTCATGCCGACCAGATGCGGAGCCAGAATGACGCAGCCGGTGTGGCCGGTCCAGTGTGCGACGTCGAGGGCGGCGTCGTTTTCCGGCAGGTGTGGATCGCCGCCGTTGCCGAAAATCGATTCGACGAAATCGAGATTGCTCACCAGGCTGCCGGGGGCGAAAAAGCGGGTCTCCATGGTGCGCGGCGGATCGGCGCCTGTGGCTGGGCAGACCAGCGGCCGCAGCAGCAGCGAAACGAACAGGCGCGCCGGCTCGGGCTGGCCCGCCGTGAACGGCACAGTGAGTGTCTCGCGCGGCGGACACAGCGCCGCCGCGAGCAGAGCGGCAAAAGCGCGCTTCGGCACGGCCTGCTTGTCTGCGGGAATCGGAAAGCCGCCGTCGGCAATGTGGAAGACGCCGCGCGTCGTGCGACGGTCGCTTGAGGGATTGTGCAGCACTCCTTGCGGCACGCGATAGGACCGCAGATACGGCGAGGAAAAGCTGTTCGAGTCCGGAGGCAGGGACATGACGCGCGCCAGCCCGGGCCGATCGAGGATGAAAGTGCTCGCGGGCAGCCGCGGAACAACCGAGTCGGGGCACGCATC
>Ga0210388_10001023_pt1 | contig 22227 bp, 22 predicted proteins | sample IncBWC19OmetaG_FD_155485 | JGI IMG/M metagenome (GOLD analysis project Ga0210388, IMG submission 155485) | Forest soil microbial communities from Barre Woods Harvard Forest LTER site, Petersham, Massachusetts, United States - Inc-BW-C-19-O ...
GATCATCCAGAATCTTTTGTGCAGATCGACTCCCGGCAAAGAACAGTTCCGCCAGTGAATTGGCATGACGAGCACGATCGTCCTGTCTTTTTCTTCGAACTCCGCGACCGCTATGTTTGCAGTTGGTGCGAATTGCACGGCAGGCAATTGATTCTAGTTCCGACTCCGCAGTCGCGAGGACAAGCTAGGCATATCCAGTATCCGGACGACGCCACCATAGTCGGACGAGTCACGGCAGTCGCGATGCGAATCGCAGAGGCACGCGATAGCTCGGAAAAGGGAGTTTCACTAACTTGACTATCCGATGGCATTCCTCCTCAGGGCGGGGAATCCTGGGCCCACGCTCCCGAGGCTACGGTGACGGCTGCTGCAGAATTCAGAACCTGACAATTTCCCTTCCAGAAGAAGTCGCCTAGGGATTCGATTCGCGAGGCTTTTCTAAAATCGAAACACTGAGTCTGAATCAGTTGCCTCGTCCGACGGATGAACTGCACACAAACGGCACCACAGAGTTGTCCCACAATGACCACTTGGACCGGGAACATTCCCTTCACTTCCACTTCCCACAATCTCGTTTCTGGCCAACTTCGGGATCGCCGACAATTCGGGAGTTGACCAACACGACCGGCATCCGTCGGCAGTGAAGCGCGACGCCGCGCAAGATCCGAGACGGGGGATACACCAATCCGGCGTGTCGGCGCGCCGGCCCGTAGCGTGCGCAGTGCAGCCATCATTCGTAAAGCCAGGGCTTGTAGCAGATCTCCACATTGTAGCCGTCGGGATCGAGCACATTGGCCGCGTAATAGCGGGAATCCCACTGCGGCCGCAGCCCTGGCGCACCATTATTCTTGCCGCCATTGGCAAGCGCTGCCTCGTAGGCCTTGTTCACCGCCGCCTCGTTGTTCGCGGCGAACGCGACGTAAAGATCGGCGCAGGTGGTCTTTGAGGCCTTCAGCCAGAAGCCCGGAATGCCCGGCTCGCCAAAGCCCGCAAGATCGCAATAGCCCGCCTGCGCCTTGAAGTGCCAGCGCTCGGACTTACCGAGCGGGCCGAGCATGGCGCCGTAAAAGGTTTCCGAGCGCTTGAGGTCGGTCACGGGAAGATAGATATGGTCAATCATTGTACCTCCAGAGTGTTCGTAACCCCATGCTTTGAGTGACGCTCAAAGCCAGAGGTTTACGCTGATTGCCCCATCAGATAGCATGGGGCGCGAGCCGAAGCTATTCGCCTGAAGATCGGTTGGGCCGTCCGTCTCATCAAGTGTCTTCTCGCATGTAAATGTCAAGTAGGCGCTCATTTCTGGTGTTCCCCTGAAGGCGTTTTACTTGTTGCCGCCGTTCGCGAAGATGATTTCTCCCGTGAGCCACCCCGCATCATCCGAGGCAAGAAATGTAGCCACCCGCGCGATGTCCTCAGGTTGACCGACGCGGCCCAGCGACGTACTCGCGATTATCTGCTTCTTAAACTCGGTTCCCATGACGCCCGCCGCGTACGCACCTTCCGTTTCGGTTCCACCGGGATTGAGAGCGTTAACGCGGATTTTTCTGGGGCCGAACTCTTTTGAGAGCACGCGCGTCAAGCCATTGACAGCGCTCTTAGACGCCACGTAGATCGAAAGGGTCGGGTAGGCAGCGACACTGGCCGTCGATGCGATGTTGATTATGCTGCCGCCTTCCGCCCCGAAGACCGGCAAAGCGGCTTCAATCATGAGGAACGTGCCGAGCACGTTCGTGTTGAACTGCCGGTGAAATTCCTGCTCGCTGAACTGCTCGAATGGCGCAAACGAGAAGACGCCCGCATTGTTCACGAGCACATCAAGGTGCCCGAAGGTCTTTATTGCCTCCGCGACGAGGCGTTGCGCGTCGGACCTCTGCGCCACGTCGCCTTGCACGGCGACGGCCCGGCCGCCGTTGCCGGTGATCGCGCGCACGACCCGCTCCGCGCCCGCTTGATCGCGCGCGTAATTCACAATCACCGCGGCACCTTCTGCGGCGAATGCCTTTGCAATACCTGCTCCGATTCCTTTTGAAGCGCCTGTCACTATCGCAACCTTATTGTCGAGCCGTTTCATGATGGGTTCCTTTCTTCCATGCAACTTGCCACGCTGACCGTTTCATTCGCCGTAAATGGATCACGAAATATGAAACCGATAGTTTCGTTTATACATTGCAATAGATGCTTGTCAAAATAAAACGAAACAACTATTTTCGTAAGTGGAATCATGGTGATGAAAGGACCTAAAACCAAGATCGCACCAAGACCCCGCGGTCGGCCAAGGAGTGAGCACGCCCGACAGGAAATCTTGGAAGCCGCTTACAAGCTGCTGCGAGACAAAGGCTTCGACGCTGTCGGCTCACACGAGATAGCACAGGCAGCCGGCGTGAGCAGTGCCACGCTATACCGCTGGTGGAAGTCGAAGGAAGAGATCCTGTTTGACGCCTGCTTTGAACGCATGAAACCTATTCTTGCGATTTCTGAGACCGGTTCCGGCTTGACGCGGCTTCGCCGCTACGTCCTGCGTGCGACCGAGTTCCTGGTATCAGAAGAGGGTGCGGTCATGGCTCGCGTCCTTACTGGTATCCACGAGGATAAGCGACTCCGGCAGGCGTTCTTGGAGAGATATCTCAAGCACAGACATCAGATCCAACGCAGAATCGTCGAAGACGCTATTGCGTCGTGCGAACTGAAGTCGACGACGGATCCAGAGCTGCTGATCGACGTGCTTACTGGACCCCTGTTCTTCCGATGGCTGCAGGGACACGCTCCGCTTGATAAAGGCTTTGCTAAAAGCATCCTTGGCAGAGTGATTCCCGCCTTTCAGCCAAAGTGATTAAGCTCCGACACATTCGGCAGAACCCGACAATTTCACTTGCAGAAGACTCGCCTAAGGAGTCGGCTCGCGATGCTTTTCTAAATCGAAACACTGAGTCTGAAAACGCCACATCGTCGTGGCGGACCTTTGGCCATTGCAAGACATTGTGTTACGATCCTGCCGCAGTCGAACGAACCTAGGGGGAATGGGCCAATGGCGAGTGTATCTGGAATTGTGAAGCAGATAAAGAAGGAGCGGGATCGAGTAGAGCGGGAATTGACGGGATTGAATGCTGCACTCTCTGCTTTCGTCGGAGCGTACAAAGGGGCCAAAGCGAAAGGCACACGGCGCACGCTGTCCGCTGCTGCGCGTCGCAAGATCAGCTTGGCGCAGCAAGCGCGTTGGGCGAAGCAGAAGAAGCGAACGCCGAAAGGGAAACAGACGATGTCAGCCGCAGGCCGTAGGAGAATTGCAGCCGCACAGCGTGCGAGATGGGCAAAGGTGAAATCGCAGCTGAAGAAGGCGGCATAGAGCCGCATGGTGCAAAACACCCGCTCGCCTACCTCCGACGGGGTGGCCAGGAGATCATGGCCAGCTAGGCCCCCAGGCGAGGCATATATTGGAGGGAGAACTAAGCGATTTCTCGCATTGAGTAATGCAAAACGCGGGAGACGGGAGACGGTGCCCCGTTTCCTTAAGCCATTCACTGGACCTGAGCATTCGGCCCAGGGTCAATAATGTTCTTGGCCTTGATCTCTTCATAACATGCTCCACAGACAAGCTTGAAGGTTTCACGGGCATAATCACTATCGAACTCTCCAGGCTCGCCCTTTACTCGCTCGCAGCTGGGGCACCAGGCATCGGGGTAGGGATTGGATGGGTCATCGGTATCGGAGAAAAAGCCGAGTCTAGTCCCCTGCAAAAGGTGCTCACACATAAAAGCTTCCCGGTTATCGCCGTGCCGCGCACAATTAATCGTTCGGTATGTTGCCTCACTTGATGCCATATTTACCCCGCTATTTAATTTTACAGCATTGATTTGGCGGCGGCGGCGGTGGTGGCGGCGGTGGCTTGGGTGTCTGCTCCGCGGGTTTGTTCATTCGCTGGAGTTTCCACTTTGCGCCCGTTGGATCACTATTAGATTTTTGCCCGTTGCAGGTTCTGCACGCATGTGCGAGGTTCGAAGCGTCGTCTGTACCGGCCGGATTCCCCGGCTTGGGGTTCCGAGGAGTGTAGTGATCGGTCTGACCTTCGTTACTGGGTTGGGCACGATTACAGGCGTAACTGTTCAAAACATGCGATTACACTCAAGACCCGGTATTGATACTTTCAAGTTGTGAACCATCTGTGTTGTTAGTTCTGCTCTCAAACACGCTGTCGAGGTCGATATTGTTTTCGCCGATCAGTTTCAGACCGTGAACCGATGCCGGTTGTCGTCTGGCTCAACTCCTCCAGGTCCGTGGAATCGCCGCAAGACCGAATGGAGAAGCTGTTGAACTGCTGCTTCCGGTAGTGGACCCCGGACTGAGGGAAATATCCGTGAAGTCTGGCGAAGTGCTAACTGGAGATATTGATCTGTAGCGTGTGATCGGGGACATGAATGCTCTGAAGAAGTCAGACGTACTTCTGTTTCGGGCATACAAACCTCCAGTCGGGTTGCATATTCCGGGCTTGGTCCGGCGGTTTGGTAGTTATCCCGCAACAGAAGTAGGAACAGGCGTTCGTCAATTGGCAATAAATCTCCGTTACTCTCATTGACGGGGTTGTGTGAGGGGGTATGGAGGACATGTGCCCCCTAAAACGAAAGCGCCCGAAACTCTTTCGAGTGCGGGACGCTTTCGTTGAACAGCCCTCCCCTCCGAGTGCTGCTCGATTCCAATGTAGTCTTGAGTAACAGACTTTGTGAATAGCTCCTGCGTGCCAAGTGGCGGCACTGCTGGGCTAGCTGTTGAAACATCGCCTTTACCACTCATTGACCGTTGCCTAGGGGCGAAGACCCTAGCTGGGGGGTGAGCGTAATCGCCTGGTTACAACAGTTATCATTGACAGGGGCAGTGGAGGTGCCTAGTTTTGGCAATTGATGAGCAGTTCAGACGCTAAGTTGAAAGTGTTTCCAGCCACCGAATTGCCTTCTTACGGTGAGCCGGTGTCACCTGATGAAATGCAGGCGTGGCGCGTCTACTTTGCACTCCAATATTTGGACCGAGACTTACTTGTCCCCTGCCTTTACCCTTTGATTTTTCTCGGCCATGACCTGGATGGCGGCCGCAGGAATATGCGATTCTTCCAAGATTTCGATTCGTACAGGGCTCGGGTGCGCTACGCGAATAAGGACGAAGAAGTGCGAAGATTTACACAGGCCGCCGCCAGGATACAGCTTTCACCCGATTGTACGGGACCGTACCGAGCGTAGACCTAAGTCCATGTACACAAGCGACAGCCGACCGCCGCGAGCAAGCAGGAAATTATCCGACGCGGAAGGCCGACAAAATACGTTGGAAGGGAAAAGGGTCGCGGAACGTCCCTCAAGGAGAACGAACATGAACAGTCTTGACTCCATGTTAGAACGTAACAAAGACTCTGCTGCTCAGCAGTCTGCTGCGGGCACGCTTATGCCGTCGCTTCCGCGGGCCCTGCCAAATGTAAAGGCGATCATAATCGGCTGCGCTGATATGCGGGTGGATCCGGCCCATGTACTTGGAATTAAGCCGGGCGAGGCCGTCGTGATACGTAACATCGGCGGTCGAATCACCCCGGGGTTGTTGGAGCAGTTGAGCCTACTCGGGCGAATCGGAGAGGTTGCCGGAGAGATTCCTGGGGGCGGCGGGGAGTTTCACATCATCCTACTTCAGCACACCGACTGTGGCATCACTCGCCTTGCGGGCGACCCTGCCATGCTGGCGCACTATTTTCAGATACAGGAAGAGGAGCTCAAGCAAAAAGCGGTTACCGATCCCCGCATAGCAGTTGCCGGCGACGTTACGTCGCTCCGTGCGATTCCCGCGCTGCCAGGCAAGTGGCTTATATCAGGTCTCGTCTATTACGTGGCGACCGGGCTCATTGAGATCGTCGTGCCGCCAGCCGCGATTCGTACTGTGTCAATTCCAATCGATCAAGGTCGCAGTAGTGGCGCTTCCCGTGTTGCGTGAGCGTTGCGGATTCGGATTTTCTGCTCTTAACCGCCTTTAACGGAGCCGTTAGGACCTACCGCGTTCTAACGGTAGGCAGGCACTAAATTGCAGCTTCGCTCTCTCGAAACGAGGGAACCGTATCTCTATTTCACTCATTGACAAGCATCGGCCAATTTCTCAATGAGTGTAAAACGCTTGATTTCGCCAACTGAGGCCGCACTTGGCATGCCTTGTTTGCCGTGTGTTGGCGATAGTATGTTCACAGTGTAAGCGCTGCGAGGGTTCTGCGTATGGCTGTGAAGTGCGTGATCAAAGGAGTTCACGTCATTCCGATGGGGATGGCAAACGCTTACCTGATTGAGGGCGAGGACGGGTTGACACTGATCGACGCCGGTTACCCAAATAAGGAGGCAGCCGTCTTCGGGGCCATCCGCGGGCTTGGCCGTTGGCCGGACCAGCTCAAGCACCTGATTTTTACTCACGGCCACCCTGATCACATCGGGAGCGCCGCTGCAATCGTGCAGCAAACCGGTGCGAGAACCTACATGCACCCGCTCGATATCCCTATGACCGAAGGCGGAGGTCCCTTTCGACCTCTGAGGGCGGCGCCTGGTCTGTTGCGTCGAGTGCTATGCAAGCTGCTCTACCATCCCGACGAGCGCTTAGAGCCGGTGACCATCAACCAGGCTTTGACTGCTGGGGAAATACTACCCATCGCTGGCGGCATTGAGGTTATTCATACTCCTGGGCACTGCGCGGGACAGGTCGCGCTATTGTGGCGTACGGGACGAATGCTGTTCACGGGCGATGTGTGCATGAATATCATGGGCCTCGGTGACCCCGTCGGCTTCGAGAGTTTGAAGGAAGGTCGCGCGAGCCAACGGAAACTTGCCAGTCTTTCCTTCGATGCTGCCGGGTTCGGCCATGGCGTGCCTATCGCCCACGGTGCGTCGACGCGTTTCCGCAATAAGTATGGAAAACCCTCAGAGGACGTGTCTCAACAGCGATCCGCGGCTTAATGACCCGATCCAGGAAAGTGGAATGCCTACGGTAGTTGGCGAAAAATCCCGGCTACACTCATTGACCCCTTCTCTAGGGGCTGAAGACGCTAGTCGGGGTTTCGAGTGTAGTCACCCGATTACGCCAATCAGCAGTCGGTCTCCTGGCAGGCCTGTTTGTCGCGCAAATGCGCTTGTCAAAATGGCTTTCGGATTTTATCGTGAAGGCTGACTAGCGAGGTTCTCACCACAATGTACGTACAGCGAGCAGCAGGGACCTTGGTGATTGTGTCCGTCATCGTCATCGCGGCGATTGGCCAAGACGAGCATTCTCCTGAGCAAGACAACGCGCCGACGCAGGTTACAAACTGCCAGACAGCTATGCCGGTTATCTTGAACCAGTACAAGAATGCAAGATACGCCGTACAAGCAGCGCTGAACTCAGGAGACAAGGGACACATACTGACTGCGATCAGTCAGGCGCAAGCCGCCCTCGATGCGATGGAACAACCACTAAGCGTGTGCAGCGAAGCTATGCAGAACATGAAAAGTGGCCGGCCCCGAGACGGCAAGAACTAACTGAAAGGCGTGAACATTTGCGTCGTTTGGTCTTACATCTCTATTACACTCATTGACCCAGGCCCGGCGAAATCTCAATGAGTGTAATCGCCTGGTTACAATAGTTACGAACTCGCCGCGCCGAATCTTACGATTAAAACCCGCTTCTCGGGGAAAGTCACGGTGACTTGCACTCATCCAGCGCAGGTTACTTGAGGCAGCCTTCGCTTCGGCCCGGCTTTACTTCAGCCCGGCTTTATTCAGCCCATCCACAACATACAGGTCGGAGAGAATGCGGTGCACGGAGTAGGCGTACGATTTTCCATCGGCGCTCAAATTCAGCGAAACAATGCTCTGCACGCCGGCCGGGTCTGCCGGTGCAATTTCCTTCCAAAGCTCGTGCTTGCCGGCCGCGATGTCAACGCGGAAAATCTGGGTCGGAACCGTTCGCGTCCTCACGAGTAGAATCTTGCCATCCTGGGTAAAGCCCATGACGTTCTCGTCCGGTTTGGAATCGTAGTTGAATCGTTGTGGCTCGCCGCCGGCAATCGGATAGAGCCAATATTGCGTCTTGGCATCCCGACCCAGCAGCCACTTGCCGTCGGGCGTGATAAAGCCGCCGACAGTTCCTTCCGGTGTGATGGCCCTCGGACTTCCACCCTGGATGTCGAGCAGATAAGTACGCGGCCCATGCCCGGGCTCGGCGGCGCTGAATACAACCGACTTTCCGTCTGGCAACCAAGCGGGAGCATAGTGGTCCACTTTGCTGTCGGTAAGATCCCTCGGCTCCCCAACTCCGGTCGCCAATAGCACGAGTCTGGCGGGAGATCGATCCACGGCCAGCACCCACTGCCCGTTAGGTGAAAGAAAGCCGAAGCCGCCATCCCCCAATCGAACCGCGGGGGAGCCATCGGTTTTGCGAAGATACATGCTGTAGTCCGCGCCCACAGCCTCTCCGGTTTCCGAGAAAACAACGGTTTTGCCGTCAGGCGACATGTCGGTCAGCAGCGACCAGTCAAACCAAGACAGGCTGCGCTCGCGCGTCTCGCCCGGCGGCAGTGCTGAGAGGGTGATTCGAGTCTTATCTGAGGTCAAGAGCACAAGTCCCGTGCGGCTCAGATCGTGAAGCGTCAAACCGCCCGGCGCCCGATAGACGAGCCGCTCCTTGCCGGACAGGTCGAGCGCGTAAATCGAGCGTGCCGCCCCGCCTGGCGCCGCCGAGTACCAGATTTCTTTGCCGTCCGGAGTCCAGGCCGCGCCCCACACCGTTGAATAGAACGACGAACTGACCTTGTGATTCCCTTTCACGTCCGTGATGACGATCCGGCCATCGTCTCCACTGCTGACATGATCCACAAACGCGAGGAACTCCCCATTGGGGCTGAATCGCGCATCAGTGACCCATCCTGCGGGCTCGTAGATCACGTTCCCGGCAGGAAATTCCAGGAGATTCTCACCACCTGTCCCCGTGGGGTTACGACGTATCACCGCCAGCGACTGGCCATCGGGCGTCCAGTCGGCTCCGTAACAGCCTTCGAGGATCTCCCGCGGTGCACCGCCGGCCAGCGGAACCCGTGCCAGGATGCCAAACTGGGAGAGCCCGAAACTCGTAGGATGCAGCAAGATCGCCATCTCACCCTTGGAAGAGATGGAAAGGATCTGCGCTGTCGGCAACCCAATCGACCTTGAATCGGTGCTGTCAAAATGCGTCGTGAAAAGTTCCTGCGGCTGCCCATCCCACGCGGCGCCATAGATGATTGTCTGCCCATCGGGAGCAAAACGTGCCTGCTGAATCGTGCCGTTGCGAAAAGTAATCTCGTGGAACGTGGGATTCGCCCTGGCCGCTATGTGCCACGCGTACCGATAAATTCCCACCCAGGACGCGAGCATGAGCAATCCGGCGACTGCCGGCACAAGCCAGCGGCGTGCCGGTTTTTCTTCTGGCAGCGCCTTCACGCCGCCGCGCGTAGAAGTCGAAACATCCGTGAGTGCTTCCAGATTGAAGGCCACGTCTTGCGCCGACTGGAACCGCTCCGCCGGACTTTTCTCCAGACAGTGGCGCACGATGCGGTCGAGCGCGGGCGAAATATTGCGGTTGGTCTCGTTCAGGTCGGGCGGATCCTCTTTCAGGATCGCGCTCATGGTGTCGGCGGAGGAGTCGCCATGAAACGCGCGCTTTCCCGAGAGCATCTCGTAGAGAATTGCTCCGAACGAGAAAATGTCGGAACGCGCATCGGTCGCCTTGCCGCGCACCTGCTCGGGCGACATATAACCGGCTGTGCCCAGCACGGTGCCGGCTTCCGTGGCGACTTGCACAGTAGGTGCGTCGTCGGAAACGTTGACTTCCGGGCGCGTGAACTTGGCCAGACCGAAGTCGAGAATTTTTGCCCGCCCGTCGTGCGTGATGAACAGGTTTTCCGGCTTCAGGTCGCGGTGAATAATTCCCTTTTCGTGCGCGGCCGCCAGCCCACGCGCGATCTGCTGCGCGTAGTCGATAGCCTTGCGCGTGGAAGACAGCGGACCATTGCGCAGGCGGTCGCGCAGCGTTTCGCCTTCGAGCAACTCGGAAACGACATAAGGTGCGCCGTTGGCCTCGCCAATGTCGTAAATCGATAGAATGTTGGGATGGTTCAGCGCGGCCGCCGCGCGCGATTCCTGCGCGAACCGCTGCAGGCGCTCGGGATCGGCCGAGAACGACGCGGGCAGAATCTTGACCGCGACGTCACGGTTCAACCGCGTGTCGCGGGCACGATAGACTTCGCCCATGCCGCCCGCGCCCAGCGGCGATTCGATTTCGTAGGGGCCAAGTTTCGTGCCAGAGGTGAGGGCCATTCGTGCGTGCAATTATAGCCTGAGCCGCACGTTGCACGCGGATGGCAATGATTCTGGGTGTGTCGGCGGCCTGGAAGATATGCGACCCGCCAACTCGTAGGCCATCGTCTCAATTGGCGATAACTCGCCATTACACTCATCGACCCCGGCTAGGGCGGCCTTAACTCTCAATGAGTGTAAACGCCTGGTTACGTCAGTCGGGCATCGCATCGACGGAAACACTCTGCTTAGCTCGCCGCGAGCAATCGGTGCGAGGATTTACACAGGCCGCCGCCAGCAAGCGGAAATTATCCGACGGGGCAGGCCGACAAAATACTTTGGAAAAGGAAAGTGTCGCGGAACATCTCGCAAGGAGAACGAACATGAATAGTCTTGACTCGATGTTAGAACGTAACAAAGGCTTTGCTGCTCAGCAGTCTGCTGCGGGCGCACTTATGCCGTCGCTTCCGCGGGCGCTGCCAAATGTAAGAGCGATCATAATCGGTTGCGCCGATATGCGGGTGGATCCGGCCCATGTACTTGGAATTAAGCCGGGCGAGGCCGTCGTGATGCGTAACATTGGCGGTCGAATCACTCCGGGGTTGTTGGAACAGTTGAGTCTACTCGGGCGAATCGGAGAGGTTGCCAGAGAGATTCCTGGAGGCGGGGGGGAGTTTCACATCATCATACTTCAGCACACCGACTGCGGCATTACTCGCCTTGCCGGCAACCCTGCCATGCTGGCGCACTATTTTCAGATACAGGAAGGGCAACTCAAGCAAAAAGCGGTTACGGATCCCCGCGCAGCAGTTGCCAGCGACGTTACGTTGCTCCGTGCGATTCCCGCGTTGCCGGGCGAGTGGCTTATATCCGGTCTCGTCTATGACGTGGCGACCGGACTGATTGAGATCGTTGTGCCGCCAGCAGCGATTCGTACTGTGTCAATTTCAGTGGATCAAGATCGGAGTACTGGCGCTTCCCGAGCCGCATGAGAGGTGGCGCGCTTTGGTTTGGAAAGGTGCGGATTCAGATTTTCTTCTCTCTTAACCGTTTGCGAGGGTTCTGCGTATGGCTGTGAAGCGGGTGATCAAAGGAGTTCACGTCGTTCCGATGGGGATGGCAAACGCCCTACATGATTGAGGGTGGACGGGTTGACACTGATCGACGCTGGTTACCCACATAAGGAGGCAGCCGTCTTCGTGGCCATCCGCGGGCTTGGCTGTTGGCCAGACCAGCTCAAGCACCTGATTTTCACTCACGGCCACCCTGATCATATCGGGAGCGCCGCTGCGATCGTGAAGCAAACCGGTGCGAGGACCTACATGCACGCGCTCGATATCCCTATCATCGAAGGCGGAGGTCCCTTTCGGCCTCTGAGGGCGGCGCCTGGTCTGTTGCGTCGAGTGCTGTGCGAGCTGCTCTACCATCCCGACGAGCGCTTGGAACCGGTGGCCATCAACCAGGCTTTGACCACTGGGGAAATACTGCCCATCGCTGGCGGCATTGAGGTTATTCACACTCCTGGGCACTGCGCCGGACAGGTCGCGCTATTGTGGCGTACGGGACGAATGCTGTCCACGGACGATGTGTGCATGAATATCATGGGCCTCGGTGACCCCGTCGGCTTCGAGAGTTTGGAGGAGGGTCGCGCGAGCCAGCGGAAACTTGCCAGTCTTTCCTTCGATGCTGCCGGGTTCGGCCATGGCGTGCCTATCGCCCACGGTGCGTCGACGCGTTTCCGGAATAAGTACGGGAAACCCTCAGAGGACGTGTCTCAACAGCGAACCGCGGCTTGATGCCCCGATCCAGGGAACTGGAATGCCGACGGTAGTTGGCGAGAGATCCCCATTACACTCATTGACCGGGGTCACCTCAATTCTCAATGAGTGTAAACACCTGATTTCGACAGTTATCAAACTTTCAATCTGCTCCGTTAGTAGCCGCCTCCCGCGCCATCGCCAGACTGGCGTCGTTCAAGCTCAGAGCGCCACAGGGGTATAGTGCGATCCAACCTATCTCAGGAGTGTTGTGAACCTGCAGAAAGAACACATATTCCTGACCTGCCCGCAGCGGGGACCAAGTATCCGCGGTGGTCATCATTTCCGGTTTGTCGACGTGGACGTTTGTTAGCTGCGGTGCGTACTTCGCGGGCTTCTTGATCACGTTGATGATTTCGACCTCCCGCAGTTGCGGCGACCGACCGTTGGAGGGTCGCGGGCTAAGTTCGACTGTTCTTGGACGGACGATTGCAATCGCATCCGCCAGTTGCGCACGCGCTTCGACACCTCCGCCGTGCATTGTCAGGAATTTCGGCGACTGGCGGAAGTCCTCAACCGTTTGTGCCCAGACAGCAGGCTATCCCCTTCTCCGTATTTCGAGCCCTAATCTGTGGAGTATGATCAGCGGAAAATGAAAAACACAGCGGTCTTGCTCCTAAGCACTCCTATGCCGCTTGCTCGCAAAGGCGTGGTGGCGGAAATCTCCCAATTCCTGATTGGGCACAACGGTAGCGTCTTGCACAGCGACGATCATCTGGACAGCGGCCGCGACTTGTTTCTATCGAGGCTGGAATGGGATCTGGACGGTTTCGATATTCCAATTTCCGATTTCGAGCACTACTTCAAGCCGGTGGCCGAACGTTTCCGGATCAACTACAACCTGGCATTGACAAACTACCGCCCCAAGATCGCCATCCTGGTTTCCGCCTATGACCACTGCCTTGTCGATCTGCTGTACCGGCAGAGAACAGGCGACTTAGCGTGCGAGATCGTCATGATTATCAGCAACCACCCGACCGCCAAACCACTAGCCGACTTTCATCACGTCCCCTTCCATCTGCTAACCAACCCCAATGACAAGCGCGATTCTGAGCGGGAAATGCTAGAGCTGCTCGGGCAGAACGTAGACCTTATCGTGCTCGCGCGCTACATGCAGATCCTGGGACCGGATTTCGTCGCGCAATACCTATTGCGCATGATCAATATCCACCATTCTTTTCTTCCCGCTTTCATTGGGGCAAAACCCTATCATCAAGCTTTCGAGCGCGGCGTGAAGCTGATCGGGGCGACCAGTCACTACGTCACCGCCACTCTGGATGAAGGGCCGATCATCGAGCAAGACGTGGTGCGCGTTTCCCATCGCGACACAGTCGAGGACATGGTAAGCAAAGGTCGGGACTTGGAGAAGGTCGTGCTCTCGCGCGCCGTGCGCTGGCACCTGGAAAACCGCGTCCTGGTCTACACGAACAAGACAGTCGTGTTCGCTTAGAAACTGAATGAAATGGTAACTGTCGAAATATCCCCACTACACTCATTGACCCAGGGCGGCCAGTTCTCAGTGAGTGTAATCGCCTGGTTACGTAAACCATGGGGAAAACCACAAAGGACGGGGCAGGACTTTTTCCCGCTATTGCAACTTCGCGTACTCCGCTTTGGCTTGCTTCAGGATTGGGATGTCGGGGTCGGCGTCTTTCCAGAGGGTGAGGAAATCCTTGTAGGCAGCGAGCGCCCGGACGCGGGCGGCATCTACTCCCTGCGAGGTTCTCGACTGCAAGGCATTGGCACGCGCAACGCCCAGATGCGCCAACGCCCCCGTCCAGCAGTTCCAGACGATCCCGCTGTGGTCGAGAATCTTTTGAAACTCGGCGGCGGCGGCAACCCCCTCTCCGGCTGCGAGGTAGGCCTCTCCACGCACATACAGGTGATAGAGGCAGGAAGCATTGGGGAGCATGCGAATTTCCCCCAACTCAATGGGGGTAGCCGCTTGGAGGGTATTCAGGGCGAGAGTGGGATTCTTTCTGTCCAGCGCCAATTGCGCTCGAATCGCAGGCAGCCAAAGCGACTGCATCTGCGTGTCCAGCGGGAAGCGTTTCCCCAAGTCTTGCGCCAAGAATTCGGCTCGTGAAGTGTCGCCGGCGATGGCAAATGCAAGTCCCGCCTCGCTCTCGACGGTCTGACTCGCAGGAGCGAGCTTTAGGGCATCTGCCGCTAACTGGCGGGCTACCGTGGCGTCTCCGTAGACGGCTGTCCGCTGAGCAGCAGTTGCCTGCCACATTGCGCCATCTTCTCTATTGTCAGCCCGGACCGCTGAGTCCACTGCGCGCATGGTCAATTCCTGCGCTCTGGCAAGATGACCAGTGTATGCCTCGGTGCTGGATGCGAGAGCCAGTCCGTTGTTTTCATAGTTCGCCTTGCCCGCGAACCACTGTTGCTGTTGCGCCATTGCCGCCGAGTCGCCCGCGAGGAAGGCAAGAATGTAGAGGTCGGCGTGGATGGCGTGATCATCCGAATGTCGCGCCTGGGCCTCGTGTATCATCTGGCGGGTTTCGTCGAAGTTCTGCAAGGCAAGGGAGTAATAGCCGAGATGCTCGTACGCAGAGAGGTCGTTCGGCGCTAAACGCAGCCATTGGCGGACGATCTCCACGGCCTTCTCATACTGTCCCTGTTGGGCGGACACGATTCCCAGACCGATATAGCCTACGGCTGCGCGGGGATAGCTCTCGATCTCTTCTTGAAATACTTGAGCGGCTTTATCGAGTTCGCCGGTGACATGCCTGTAGTAGGCGGAGCTAATCTCTAATTTTTCCCGCTCGCTCGCGTGCTCGCGCAATTGGAATGCCTTGGTAAAGTACTCGCCGGCCCGCCCTTCCTGGCCCAAGCCGGCGTAGTCCAAGCCCACAGCTCTGTAGCCCATGGCAAAATTCGGGTCAAGCTCGATGGAACGCTGATCATACGGCAGGGCAGCGGCCGTATCTTTCTTGTGAAAGGCGTTTTGTCCAAGGCTGTACGACTTCAGAGCTTCGAGCGAGGACGTAGTGGCCTGCTCGAGCGGAACATCGAACTTCTGCACCGAAGTCAGCGATTCACCCAACTCAGTGCGCAGCTTCGACGCCGCGCCGCCGAGCGCATCCAGGACCTTCTCCTTGGATGCGGCGGTCATCTGCTCCTCGGCCAGGGTGTCTCCGCTTTGGCAATTCACAGCTTTCAAACCCAGAACATATTCGCTGCCCAGACTGCCAATTGATCCGGCAAGGTATGCTTTGCTGCTGGCCCGGAGGCAAAGCTCGCGAGCTAGCTCAGGCGTAAGTTTCGCGTCAGCCGGACGGGTCATCCGTTGCAGGGTGTTTGCGACTTCGCTATCGGAGAGTACATTCAGGAATGGCGATTGCCGCAGGGTAATGTTGAGCGCCGTCTTCAACGTGCCGTCGAACACGGCATCACCCGTGCTGTTGGCAAAATCGGCGAGAACGATGGTGTCCTTCTCGGTGAGTTTGGGCGGGCGATGAAGGTAGAAGTAACCGCCCGCCGCGAGTACCGCCGCAGCTAATGCGACTGAGAGCATAACCTTCCAGTACATTCGTAGGCGAGTGCTGCCTTCATCCCTTGACCCTGCAGGTATCAGCGCTGACTCGGTGTCCCGCTTCAGCCGTTGCAGGTCGGTGCGAAGTTCGGAGGCATGCTGGTATCGAAGGTTGCGGTCTTTGTCCAGACACTTGTTGATGATCTCTTCCAGCTTGGGCGGCAAGTCGGGATTCAGTCGAATGGGAGGAACTGGAGTGCGATTGAGGATAGACTCGAACACTAGTGCCGTGCTCTCCCCTCGGAAGGGCAGCGTTGCGGTCGTCATCTCATACAGCACAGCGCCAAACGAAAACAGGTCGGTACGAGCGTCCAGTTCCTTGGCGCGGACTTGTTCCGGGGACATGTAGGCGACAGTGCCGACGGCCGTGCCGGGGCTGGTCAGGTGCTCTTCCAGCGTCACCGTTGATTCTGCCGTCAGACGTGGCTGCCCTATGTTGCCGAGGACTGGTGTCACTTTCGCCAGACCGAAATCGAGAAGCTTGGCATGCCCACGTTTCGTGACGAAGATATTGGCAGGTTTGATGTCGCGGTGAACGATGCCAGCAGAATGAGCAGCGTCGAGAGCATCGGCGATCTCGATGCCTAGCGCCAGAACTTCCTCGATCTCCATCGCCTTCCCGCCGATTCGGTGCTTCAGCGTCAGCCCGTCCAAGAACTCCATCACGATGAAGGGCTGACCATCCTGCTGTCCGATTTCGTGGATCGTGCAGATGTTCGGATGGTTGAGGGCGGACGCTGCACGCGCCTCTCGTCGGAACCTTTCGAGCGCCTGCGAGTCATGGGCAACGTCTTCCGGCAGAAATTTGAGGGCGACGAATCGACCAAGCTCGGTGTCCTCAGCCTTGTAGACCACGCCCATCCCACCACCACCGAGCTTCTCGATGATGCGGTAGTGCGAGATGATCTCGCCAATCATTGGGCTGAAATCTTAGGACCGAAGCTAGGGCAAGTCAATGAAGGTGTGGAGGGTGGCGGTTTCTCCACACGATGGCTGGCGTAACATCGCGATTACACTCATTGACCCCAGTCGGCAATGCCGCCAGTCCTCAATGAGTGTAAACGCCTGATAACGACAGTCATCTGGCGGATGCTGCATCGTATGCCGTACATTGCAAGCATGATTAAAGGTTTTTTCCAACTGCTCCTCGTATTGATTCTCTGTTTCTGTGCCGAGGTATTTGGACAGCAGTCAATTCCGGACAGATGCGAGGCGCTTTTGGCGGCTCCTCCACGCCCGGAAGGCAATCAACCGATTCCAGAGCAGCTCAAGATTCCTGAAGCGCCGAAGACGGCGCGACAGGTCAGTTGCTTTCGATCTTTCAGTCGGAACTCCACGATGATTGATGTTGTGCGGAAATGCGGCGTCCCAGACAAGCACATGGGAAGCGGGGTCTATCTCTTTGGCTACTACATGACCGACTGTTCGACGGTGTCTATTGCAACACCTGATTTGCGCCATTTAGGAATCAACTACGTAAAACAGGGAAAGACGACGGTTCTATTGAGTGAATGTACTGATCAACAAGCGACGCAGGCTGAAGAGAACACGGACAATCTCAACAACTGGAGTGACGTATATCAATCGTTCAATCGGTTTTCGCAATGTGACGATGGCAGCATAGCGGAGGGTTACAGCGATGCTGTGGGCAGGCTGCTGGCAGACAACTGGGATCAGGTCACCGATTTGGCCAGACTGGCCGCTAGGGACAAGAGTTTCCAGAGCTTCGTGCTCCGGCATGTGGACGAAACACTTTCGCCCGACACGCTGAAGAAAATCGTTCAAAACGCCAAACATCACTGCCACGCTGAGACAGCAGAATTGTGTAAAACGCTCATTGGAACGGCATCACAGTAGCGGAAGTCCACGCGTAATTGACGTAACATCGCCATTACACTCATCGACCCACGGCTCTGCTGTCGCGGCGCTCAAGAAGCACTTCGGAAGGTAAAGCCCTCAGAAGAACCCCGAGAGGCGCTTGCCCTCTCAGCAAAGGCACCTCTCGGGGGGTCAGGTCAGTGTTGCCAGTCTATTACCCGTCAGTTTTGCAAGAAAGGCTGCGGCGTGTCTGCGTAAGAATGCACACCTTTCCGCTTGCTATTTTGAATCTTCACGCAACTTCTTTTTCTCTGCCTCGATCCAAAGTTTTACTCGATCCCGAATACCCCCATCGGTACATTCCCGCAGGGCCTTTTCCAGCCTCTCAATCTCAGCCCTGATAATCGCCACCTCTCCCCGTGAAAGCATGACGAGCCGTCCCCCACTTTTTGTTGTCATCTTGCTCCGACCTCACTGCGGTTGGAATGATACCCTACTGAATAACTAGACAATGATGTGGGTCTAGGCTGGACAGTTCGAGCAAGAATGCTTCAGGAGTGCTCGGATGGGCTATACAGTGTTTCCAGTATGCCGTGCAGACTTCTGGGTAGTGGGGCTACTTTGATTTTGGATTGTGGTCAACTTTGAGCAGTAATCTTAAACGCTGCGATAGTAGGCTGAGTGCGTGATGTTTTCCCCGGCTGAAGAGCGGCTTAAGGGTTTGTGGGTAAAGGCCGAGGCCGCGACCGATCCTTCCGAGAGAGTACCCCTCCTATTTCAATTCAGAGATGCCCTGCACGGGGACCTTGAGCAACTCAGAGCAGAGGCCGAGAAGCTTCCCAAGGGGATGCGGCTAGTCTAATAATTCAAAGTAGCCCACTACCAGACTTCGTGCCGGGTCAATGAGTGTAATCGCCTGTTTTCGTCAGTTGAGGACTGGTACGGGGACTGTTCGAGCCGCAATACCTGGGACGCTCAAGCTTTCGACCGCAGTGCTTCCATGGCCTTCCGATAATCTTCTGGCTCCCCAAAACGGGCTGCCCTTCTTGCCGTAAGAAGCTCAGCGCTAAGAGGGTTTACTATTCTGGAACTTGAGGGGACAGTCTTCTCGACGACGCCCTCGAAGCACCACTCACACCTTCCGCCTATACCCATCACGAGGTGGGGACAAAATGCCATAAAGGTAGCCCGCTCGGCGGTCGCTGGTAGTTGTGTAGCCCTTCGCCTGCTCGACGCGCAAGTCTCCAAAGTAATCCCCCATTCGAATGCAGGAGCGATCAAAGGGTTCTGAGTGTAATCGCCTGATTTCAACAGACAGTCACGTTGGATCATTCCCCGCGAAATTGAGAGCGAACCGAAGGGCGGGTGAAAAGAGCCATCACCAGATGCTGACCCTACCGCGGAACTTCATCAACGATTCGCTGGATGACTGCCTCAGCCATTTGCTCTGGGCTAAGAAGTTGCCCTTGGTAATGAATACCGATGACACCATCGCGGGCTATCAGGAAAGGCAAGAAATCTTGCTCGCCGGACATCCGGGTGACGCGAATCGCATTGGAGCGATGCGTGTAATGGAACACGAGACCGGACAATTGTGGAGGGAGGCCATGCCTGTTCACGTTGACCTGACAACTTACCTCGGCTCCCGGCCGCCCTATCGGCGTGACCGCGCCGAAAAGTTCCTCGCCCTCTAGTTTCGACAGCGCGTTTGCATTCATCGCAAGGCCCTTGATGAACCGTTGCCAGATTTCGGGGCCTTGAGCCGCGATCAGCGATGCTGCCTCCGCGTTCTGCCGGTCGTCCTCGGCAGATTGTGCCGAGTCGCTTTTTTTCTTCGCGTTGCGCCGCGTAATCCAGTCAGGTGTGTCATTCATGTTTTCATTCTAACCCGCATCGAACAGGTCAATAAGCGCTATCGCCTGTTTACAACAGTTGCGAACGAATGGGGTAAAAGAAAAGCCGCCCGAGACTGAGCGGCGCTTCTGTGTTGCATAACCTGCCCGCCCACAGCGTTAGTTCCGCGGCGCTGCCTGCTTCTGCGATGCGGCCAACTGCTTGGCTTGCATTTCCTTGATCCGCTTCATCATCTGCGGATGCCGAGCCCACTCAATCTGCTTCTCCCCCGGCACGCCGTACAACTCGGGATGGATATAGAAGCCCTTCAGCTGCGCGTCCTTTTCCTTCTCGACCACCAACGGGTGCGCCTTGGCGTAGGCATCCTGCCGCACCCCGGTCACCTGCCAGGACACTTCAACATTGGGCGCGCTCGTCCTGATCTCAAAGCGGTTGTTTTCGATTTTGTGTCCGATGATGGCCTGTGCGAATTGTCCGATCACCGTCAACTGGTAGCGGAAGTCGGTGTTGAGCACCTCAAACCACTCCGGCAGCTGCACCGTCGCATGACCCTGGCTATCGGTAGTGACGTTGCCGGTGTAGATGTTCATCATCTCGGAGGACTCAACCGAGGCGTGGACAAGGTATTTGTTCGCAGGATCAAGGGGATGGTCGATTTGGAAGTCCTTCGTGGTGGCAGTGAGGGTTCCGCCCACATAGACATTGCCGTAGAAGGTCCCGGCATTGCCGCTGCCTGCCGCCCCGAACACGCCGTCTCCTGCGTTGGTGCTGCCACCGCGGCTGGTGCCGCCTGAGCCACCAACAAACCGGCCACCGTCCCCGTCGATTCCGTCGACTCCCGTTGCCACGCCGCCAACACCAGACACCCCGTCGCCGGCAGTACCGGCAAGATATTCGGGATCTGCATTTCCTCCCTGGGCACGGACTCCGTCCGTACCGTCGCCAGACGAACCTGACGCGGCCGAGAAGCCAGTAAACTGGCCGCCTGGCGGATAAGTATTGACACCGTTGCTCGGACCAGTCGACACTCCCACGACGCCGATTTGCCCGCTCCCGTAGACGCCGGTTGCCCCGATCCCGTAGACGCCGGCCCCGCTTGGACTGGAGCCTGAGCCGTAAACTCCGTAGCTCGCGCCCGACGTGGCGGTCGACCACCCGAACACTCCGTAGCTCCCTGCCGAGGTTCCTTCGACACCGATGCCCGTGCTCCCGGCAGAGTCTCCCAACACACCAATGCCGTAGCTCGTGTTGGCGGCATAGCCCTCAACCCCGGCGCCAGCTTGCGTATTGTTCACACCGTAGACTCCGTAGCCGTTGCCGATCGTCGCCGTCTCCGAGCCATAGACGCCGTAGCCCGCCTGGCCACTCCCCACACCCAAAACGCCTGCGCCCGCACCGGCAGTAGAGCTACCCGAGATGCCCCCTTTACCGACGATGGCTAAGCCGGTGCCGGTTTGTGTGACATTAAGGATCTGGGTCGTGTTGCTGGCGGTGATGGTCTGTTCGGCTTTGAAAGTGTTAGCCACCGCCAGTTGCGGCACGACCGTGGTATCGATGGTCAACGTGCCGGTCTTGGTGATCGCTCCGCCTTTCAGTCCCAATCCGGTGGCGACGCTGGTGACCGACCCGTCGCCGGTGCCCGGGAAAGTCTGCCCGGTAGCGAAGGTAATAATGCCTTTGCTGCTGACCTTCAACCCGGTCTCAGCGGGTGTGGTCGCGCCCAGTCCGTATTGCAGGTTCAGCGTGCCCGAGGGAGCGCTCGTGTTGTTCGCAGCTGCCTCGGCCTGCCAGCGGAATACCTGGTTCAGCGCCGTGCTGCTGGTGCTGCTGAACGAAGACGCCACCAGGTTCAGGCCTTGCGAGTTCTTACCTCCTCCAGCGGTGGCGTTGCCGGTGGCCGGTAAACTCAGTGTGCCGCGAATGGTCCCGCCGCCGTTTACGTCCAGTTGAGTCGCCGGCGTCGTGGTGTCGATGCCGATCTTGCCGGTGGTCCCGCTGCCCGTCTGAAATACCGACGAATCGATGATGGTCGCCGCACCGCTGAAGACCGGCAGATAGTTTGCGGTGCCGCCGGTGGTGGTCACGTCGGTCGCGACTGCCGGAGAGGCGGTTTCAGCAGTACCGCTCGAAGCGGCCGAGCCTGTGACCACGGGTGCGGCCAGCACGAAGGCTGAGGGCGGAAGTCCGCCGATCGTTTCTGCATCGCCCGCTTTGAAGGCATACGGAGCGCTGACCAGCAGCACTCGCGGCTGCTCGGCTTGCCCGGAGACTTGCACTCCGACCCAGCGGGCTTGTTCGGTGGTGAACAGGTCGGCGGGCAGGCCTTCCGATTTGGTTGAGCCCAGCAGAACCGTGTAGTGGCCGGTGCCGTCGGCGGTTGCGTTTTGCGTCTCCAGCCAGAGCGGGGAGCCGCCAGTCTTTTCGGAGTAGAAGGCGAAGGTGATGCCAACTACGCCAGTCAGCGGACTGCCGTTGAGATCTTTGACTGCGCCGCCGAAGCGGACCAGATGAGGCAGATCCGATGTAGTTGGAGTAGAGGTTTGGGCAACGGTCGTTTGAGTCAGCGAGAGAACGAGCGACAGGAATGCGACCAACGCGCAAGCGATGCGGAGCTTCATCGAAGATATCTCCTCGGAGAATCGAACCTTGGATCCAGGGCAGCTGAGAAAGGGGAAGCGTGTAAAAACTTGCCGCAAGATTATGTTCGGTGATTGGGGGCTTGTCAATGCGCAAGCAATTGCAGTCGCAAGACGGGGGTTCGCGGGCTCTCAAAATGGATGGTTGGCGATAAATCCCGATCTCTAACAATGTCGGCAGTGTCAAACACTTTTTGAGCGCACTGAGGCATGCACTCGTTGAAGAGCGCCATTTCGCTCTCGTAGGTGGT
>Ga0210388_10001025_pt1 | contig 22210 bp, 32 predicted proteins | sample IncBWC19OmetaG_FD_155485 | JGI IMG/M metagenome (GOLD analysis project Ga0210388, IMG submission 155485) | Forest soil microbial communities from Barre Woods Harvard Forest LTER site, Petersham, Massachusetts, United States - Inc-BW-C-19-O ...
TGTATAAGCCGAAGCTGCCGGAGCAACCCACGTGCCGTCGCCGCGCCAGAACGTCGTATTACTTGCGTTACTGCCTGAGTTAAGACTAGCTACCGGGACTGCACCTGTGAAGCTTGTTCCTTGGACTGTACCTGTCGCAGTGATGTTGCCTGTTAGATTTACGTTACCGCTGACACCAACTCCGCCAGCAACAACTAATGCTCCAGTACTTGGAGTTGTGGAAGAAGCTGTGGAAAGAACAGAAACTTGTGAATTACCGAGACTGGTAGCGCTGTTGACAGACACAACGAGAGAGTTATTACCCGTAGCTCCGATTACGGTCAGCATCGGGTTCTGTCCGTGGTCTGTGATATCAAACGTCTGGTTAGTTCCTGTTAAAAACAGGATTGTGCCTCCTGTCGTTTCTTTCATAGATCCGTCGGCAGACCCGCTAGAATTTGAAAAGTATAGAGAGTTGTTGTTAGCTACAGTAAGTGAAGTTAGATTAAGAGACGTAGCTGTCGATACAGTTGCAGGAGAAGTGCCTGTTATGACTATGTTAGTACCAGCAAGGACTTCGGAACTCACCGAAGACCACTGGACGTCGTAACTGGTATTACTATGCTTAGACAGAACTTGGTTGGTTGAGCCTCCTGAAGGGATGGCGTTGATGACACCAGAGGATGTGAAGTTAGCCAGGTCTTGTAAACGAAGCGGGCTGTTAGCTCCGACAGGAGCGGGCAGGTTGATGATGTTGTTGGAGTTCATGTCCAACGTACCGTGCATCTGATCACCCGTGGTGTTCAGAGCAGTCGTGAAACCACCTTCTATGATAGCGCTGTTCTGGTTGATCTGCGTTATCGCGGTGTTCTCGTTCTGCAGGTTAACTAGGGTATTAAGACTGACGTCGATAGTCATTACACATTCCCCGTGATCGTGGTGTGTGAGCCGGTACTAGAATTAACGACAGACACGCCATGGACTATGTTGTTGACGACGTTTATGTAGTCGACACCTGCAACCTGGATGGAAGACACGCCGGGTACGATGTTGTTGCCCGACACGACGCAGTTAATCGACGACGTCCCTAGTATGATTGCGTAGGAATTAGTCGCGGTGTTGGCGTATCCGTTGATAAAATTGTCCGTCACAGTCTGGTTAGAACCGTTAGTATATATGGCTACGCCAGCTATGTTATTAAAAGTATTCTGAGATATGACAGTACCAAAGTTCTGAGTACCTCCTTGGGCAGCCGATATGCCGTAACCCAAAGACGTAGAGCCGTTACCGAATATGCCGTTAAAGAAGTTCCCTGTTATTACCGTCATAAACGTAGAGGCAGTCAAAGCTACTCCAGCGCCTATGCAGTTACTTATGTTATTCTCAGACAACTTGACCGTATTGCTAGTGCCTATCTGGACGCCGTACTGACACGCCCCAGTTATGTCGTTGCCTCGCAACCAAGAGTCTGACGCACAACTAACCTTGACGTAGTTGTTTCTACACATATACAACCACTGTGCGGTTCCGTCTGTCGTGGCTGTATTAAAGACAGTGACTCCAGGGCCACTGCCGGTGGCTGCAGAAAGACCTCCGACAGAACAAACCAGATATCCACCATTACTCTGTACTACAGTACCTGTAGAATAACTGGTGTTGTTAGCCCAGTTGTTAAACCCAGAGCCTGCTGTGTAGTTAGTCAGAGACGGGTTGTTAAGCAGACAGTTAGTGATAAACGCCGTACCGTTAATCCCTACGGTACCATACATGTCTCCGATCTGGACTTGGTTTATGTAACTATCACCAGACTGACAGTTAATGCCGTTATAGTAATTACCGAAGATACAATTACTTACAAACAACGAGGCTCCAGCGGTGTTAGTGCTGTCTATGATATACCCACTTGTAGGTATACTGCCACTGACGTTATACACCTGAAGGTCTACGAACCTAGCACCTGCGTTAGGACAGTAGAAGACGTCTCCTGATGTCTGATACGGTAGTATCTGTGAAGAATTCTTTCCGTCACCTCGGACTGAGACGTAAGCCGGGACAGTCAGGGTAGAACTTACTTTGTATTTACCAGGAGGGACGTAGACTACTCCTTGTAGAGAGCTGGCTGCATTAAGGGCAGTCTGGAAGGCTGTAGTACAGTCGGTGACACCGCCAGCCACCGCTCCGTATGCAGTTATGTCATACCAAGGATTAGGTCCTGAGAAGGCAGCCGATCCGGTGAAAACAAGACTGCCTGATATGGTGGCAAAAGTATTAGTGCCGGAGAAGGTGTTATTGCCGGAGTCTGTCTTGTTGGCATTAAGAAGTCCGACGACAGCCCCTGAAGTTCCTACTGGGGGGACTGTTATAGCTGTCGAGGCTGAAACGATATCCACCAACCTAGCTGGAGAGTTAGCCGTAGCTGGGGCGGGTAGATTTAGTATCTGATTAGAATTCATATCCAGATTGCCCTTCATCTGGTCACCTGTAGTATTAAGGGCAGTAGTAAAGCCTCCCTCGATAGCAGTGCTGTTAGCATTGATATTGGTTTGAGCCGTAGTGGTATCTTGAAGATTACCGACAGTATTGAGAGAGACGTTTATAGTCATTGTGTTCCTTATAGTAGTGGGAGGCCACGTTAAGCAGCCTCCCACAACTAGTTACGCTACGGTAGTGATAGCAGTCCAAGTAGTGCCGCCCGTATTGATATACGCACGGGTACTGACTGTAGTACCACCTTTGTTGAGATACAACGATCCGGTGATGGCAGACAGTTGTCCCGAAGGAGTTCCTGTGCCAGTCCGGATAGTTATAGCGTCAGAGCCGATGGTGATGGCTGCGACAGCAGAAGCTGCCGTTGCAGTCGTAGTACCATTCAGCAAAGTTTCACCAGACGCAGAGCTAAGAAAACTCGTAGCTCCGCCCATGAATGAACTGATGCTCGTACCTACTGCCCCGACACCGGCTGCGCCGGTTGCGGAGATTTGGATGTCACTCACGACGAGAGTATTGCCGACTAGATCAACATTCTGAGCCATTCAATCCTCCTTACTGAGTGATGGTGCCAACACCATGGTAGTAGATACGCACCTTGACCTGACCTGTCGCCGTAGAGACACCAGACAGGTATGCGGTGATGTAACCACCAACAGAGTTAGTACCACTCGTGTTTGTGTTCCACTGAGTGTTGTAGTAGCCGATAAAGCCACCGCCTGAGGCAGAACCCGCCGTGTAAGTCACGAGGGCGCCTGCTGTAGTCAGGACGGTAGAAGTAGCAGCCGCTACGAAAGCGGTAGCACCGCCAGTCGGAACCGTAGAACGGTCGTCCTGGACGAGGCCGACGCTAAGGGCGTTTCCGGTAGCCGAGGATGCAACCTCGGTAACCAGCTCGACCTTCTCAATGAAGAGGTTCTGCCCTTGCGGGAAGAACAACGTGTTAGACACGATATTCGTAGTAGACGTATTAAGACTAGACAGGTTGATGGTAACTTCGGCAAGCCGATTGCTACCATAGCTGAGATAGTCACCGCCCGTTTCCGGTACGGCTTTTGCAGTCCCGTACTGTAGATACAGTCCGTCGCTGTTAGTCCAAGAGCCTGAACTCATATTTGACCTCCTTAGTAAGTCACTACGCCAGTGGCGCAGAGGATGGAGACCATGTTTTCAGGTCGGTACAGCTTGAAGCCCCACTCAGAAATCGTGAGATACTCTTCTTGCTGAAGATCTTTATTGAACTCAGAATACACTGTCGGCATCTGGCGGAACGCGCCCACGACGGGCATTGTGTCGCCACCGGCCGCTGAGAAGAAATAACACGGAGTGGCGGTAGTGACCGACACGGCGTTGATAGTCTCCTGAGCGATTGCAGGCAGGTAGTTAGAAGAATAAAGGTCGTAACCGAAAACGTTCATTTCGAACTTCCAGTCTGACTCCATGCCAGAAACGGTAATGTCTTCCCATTTCTTGTTAGGCGAAATCAGGTTTACGAGGTTCGTTTGCGTCTGCAGGGACCAGATCACTGACGGATCGACGATACCAACCAGATTACGGAGAGGGACGTTAGCTTTCTTCTTCGCGTAGCGAGCAGAAGCTAGGTCAGTCAACGTAAGTGCTTGGTTAGTCCCTTGGGCGACCCAACGGTGGTTAGCACCGTTAATCGCATTCAGGGAGCTGGACGTCTGTCCGGAGTTAATCTTAGACAGGATGTTAGTTTCGACGGCCTCCATGAGAGCACGATGTTGCCGAGGCACGAATGCCGCGACGACGTCTGCCGAGTAGAAACTATCCCGTTTGAACTTCTCTGAGATCGCGTTAGCCGAGTACTTGTAGTTATCGAAGGAGAAGGTAAAGTTACCTGTATCCATCGAATCGTACTTGACTGCAATTCCTTCTACGTAATCGCTAGTCATTGCTTCACCGATGGACGGGATGTTAATCGTTTGTCCATCAGGGAAGTCAGAGAGAATTCGGACCCACTGCATAGCCTTCAGATCATCCAACAGGAGCTCTTTAATGGTACGAGACCATATATTAGTTCGTGTCAGATACTGAGTGTTGGTTGTTTGAAAACCAGCCATGTCAGCTTCCTTTAGTTATCAGGCGTAACCTTAGAGGTTACGAGAATTGAAGTCTCCATCTTCAAACTCAGCTCCTAACGCCTCAGCGTCTTGGAGCATCTGATTCATAATTTTAGGATCGTGATACAGCTTAGGATTTGTCTTCTTCAACTCTTGATAGTACGACCATTTACGCTTCTGTTCTGTCACAGGCTTGAAAGTCCTATTAGTTTGAGGAGGAGCCTGAAAGGTTTCACCTTTGGTTTCGGTAGCACCCAAGGCGTTTAGAACCGCCTGAGGAGCTTCCTTAGCCCATTGGTTGAATCTCTCTGGAGTGAGACCTAAGTCTGTTATCCGTTTACGAACAGCAGGGGCGTAATTCTCCCCGAACTGTTCTTGTAGTTTTGTCCTGACGAGATCGAAGTTAGCGCGTTCTTGGTCTTGACGGCGAATCTTAGTAACCTCTTCGGTAACCAAGTTTCGGATGTCTTCAGGTTTTGCTGTGGGCCGTGGTTCTTCGTTTGACGGTGTTGATTGTCTACTTGCAAGATCGTCCTTCTGTTTCAGAAGGTCTTCCAATGAAGCCCTAGTCTTGTTTTGTTCCATCAGCTCATTATAGGCTTCGAACAGTGAGTCGTACTGTGCGTTCTTGAGTCTGATGTATTCGTCTGATTTAAACTTACCTTTCGCAACCTCTTGTAAGGCTTCGTCTCTGTTCTCTCGGTGGAACTTGCCACCGGGACCGATCAGAGCTTCGAGGTAATCAGACGGCTCCGTCGGGTCTGACGGGAGCAGTGTATCTTCGGTCATTAAATGTGTCCTTCTGTTGGTCCAGATCTATTAGCTTCTTTACGAATTTAAGGGCTGCTTTCTCACCGTTGTAGTGAGCCAGAAGCGCATCCCATCCTGGCTTGGAGTATATCTCGACGCCAGTTTCTATCGAATTAATTACAGTCTCTCGTTCCTCAATGATGTCTTTGAGGCGGTCTAGGATTGACTTAGCTGCCGAGACAGACATTCTAAATCTGTCTTTGGTAGCTTCTTCGTCTAGGTGTTGTGTCCAGATTGAGTACATTACTGAGTCGCTGCGACGCCTCCTGGTGTGGCGTCAGCCGCAGGCGGACGTTTCATGAACTGATCCATCCCTGGCTTAGCCTGGGCTTGTGGTTGTCCTTGATGGTCTAGGTCGAAGTCACCACCTTGGCCTGTAGCTGTACCAATCTGCTTGTGCATCTGTTCTTGCAAGGCCTGCATCTTCATCTGTGCTTCTGCCTGTTCAGCTAGGGCAATAAATGGCGCAATGACTTCGTAATCCTTCAGGTTAAGAACCTCCTCAATGACTTTGGACATCTTGAGTCCAGATACGTGAGGGGAGATCATCTGCATCAACTGAGAATTAGTTAAATTAGTTAGGTTCTGGATAAGCTCTGCCTGTTCTGCGAAGTGTCTCGCAGCAAGAGGCTTAATGCGACCAATCCCGGTGATGTCATCTACAGTCAGTGTTTGAAAGGTCTGGAGCTTAAACTCGTCATCAAATATTGATATCGTCGTAGAGCCTGAGAGATTGCGTTTAGCAAGCTCTAGCATTGCGTTAAGCAACGGTTCTAGAAGTTGCTCTTCAAACTGGTTGATCTTGTTCTGGTAGATACGTGAAGCAGCATTCTCCATACGCTGTACTTCGTATGCAGTCTTCTCACCTGGAGAACGGAAGCCCATGGCTTCTTTGGGAGCACCTGCGAGTTCTTCCATCGTCTGCATGTATCGGACGATGTCTTGATCCATGTTCTGATAGTTGATCTCCGGCTGTCTGATTTCTACATCACCTTCGTCTCCTACGAATATCTTCTCACCCGGCTGCCAGACGTAGTCTTCTACGAATCCCTTGATTACCTGGACAGGGAAGTTACACATATCCCCAGTGTCAGCCTTCTGGTTCTCGATGTGATCCAGACGGTATTGCATACCGATTAGGTTGTCTAACGGACCCATACCCCAGAGATTATCTTGTTTCTTTCTCCAGGGAACATGAAATATAGGGGGATAGCCAAAGAAGCTTGGATTGGGTTTATTTCCAATAAGTTTATGTCGATCCACCACGGTAATGACACGGTTCTTTTCGAAGACGTCGTTGTTGTCGTCATACCAGTCACCATAAAAAGTCAGGACTTCTACGTAGTCTTGAAGGAGGTAGGCTCGGAACGAAGTAAATCCGTCGATGGAATATAGATGGTCTTTCTGTATCCAGTCTCCCTGGAATGTTCTGGCATGAAATCTAATCTCTCGGAGATATCTGTATAACTCTTCATACTCAGCCCTGTTCTCGTCGTTAGACATACGTTGAAGGAGTTCACGCAACTCACCTAGTGAGACGATAGAACGTACCATCTTAGGAGACTGCATGAAGTTCTCTGCAGTAGGGTTCATGACGATATCTAGCGGACTGATACGACGTACTGCAGGGCCTACGTAGCCAGCCTGTGTCTTGCCATCCTCGACCATCACCCGTTGGTCCATCCATTCGACTGTGGCAAAGCAATTACCGAAGTCGATGTAGTCCATAAGTATTTTATCTAGCTCATGCTTGAATGTAGGTTGGTTGATACACCAAGACATGTAGTTTACGATAGCGTCTCGCTTCTGTTGGGAGTTACTGTCTTTGTCGTTAGCTTCCCAGCTTAGCCACTTGCGTTTCGGGAATAACGTTGCCGTGTAATTGGAATATAAGTTATCCCTGATTTGGCAAAGCTTTGGGAGAGTAGTTCTGTTCTTCCATGGTAGACGGACGTTAGTGGTCTGGGTTGTGTCTGTGGCATAGACATACCTACGTACTTCCTCCCATTCGTTCTTCTTAACTTGACGAAGAGTTTCCCACTCAATATACCGTTCGGTTAACCTTGTGGCGAGCATGTCAGGACTTATGACGTCCTTTAGCTCCATGACCTTACCTGTCAAGTCAAGCCACCAAATCTTTTGTGATAGTCATAAACTGGTTCTTTAACCTTGTGTAAATTGAAGAGGTCGATTGGCGGGATAGCGAAGTCTATGCAAGACGCGAGAGCATCTTTGATGTCGTCGTGAGGCGGATTAGTAAACACCAACTCTTCCTCTAGAGACTGACAGTTACCACCTGCGTAGTGCCATATCTGTCTGTTAGCATACCTGGGTTCAAGAGTAGCGTTAATACGCTCTTCTTTAGAACCTTGCCAACGAGAAGGACGAAATTCTTCAATGACTAGAGTGAGACCGTTGGGCCTAACGTAATTGTCTTTTAAATCTTTCACAATCACTTGTTGAGCAACACTAACTTCTGCCCTAATCTTTCGGAAGTTCCACTTCTCGTATAGCTTTAGTATATGGGAGTAATACTCCGATATCTTGTCTGTCTTAAAACGATCTACGTCTAAGACGTAGTAATTCTGTTGTCCATCACAACCGACGACAACAATTGACGAATAGTCCGAGCGTTTTCCAAGACTGTAAGCGAAATCCACGGCGGCGAATACGTTGACTCGTTCACCTTTAAAGTACCATCTTCCGTCTCTTCTGGATAAATAATCTTGATTATAGTATTGGAATTGTTCTCTTTTAATTGGGCTAGAGTCGACGTCGTGAGGATCGTTATAATATTGAGCCCTGAAATGGACTTTGTTAAGGTACTGAGCCTTTTTCCTTGCGAGAATATCTCTATCAAATCCGAACCACTTACCTTCGGCTCCTTGTTGTCTAGGCCAGAGGAACTCTCCTGAGCCGTCTCCGATACTTTCGACTTGTCTTTGGAAGACGTCGAAGAGAGGCGTTGAACTAATCTTGTTACCCAATTCGTCATTGGTTTCTATCTCCATTCCTATAAGGTCGTTATAGAGGTCTTTAGGATGATACCGTGTACCTACGACCAGTTCTCTAGCATTACCTGTCTCGATAGAGGAAAGAAGAGAATATTGGTTCTTGGTTTTCTCACGGCCTTGTTCTATATAAGCGTTAGCCTCGACGACTACGTCGTCCATTATAGCTATGTCACAGTGTAGACCAACAATATTTGAAGTAAGACCAGCAGTGAAAATGCTAGGATCGCGTACAGACCATTCCTTGCGTTTTGGGTGATCAACTGATATTTCCCTTTCAGTCCACTTCTCTCGCTTCTGTTCTTCCTTCTCAACCATCTCTGGAAAGAGAAGTTTGTAGTTGTCTGACGTAAGGATATCCTTAGCCATCTTAAGTTGTTTAGTAGCTAAGTTTGACGTAGAAGATATCAGAAGAATTCTTATTGCGGGGTCTCTGGTAAGCATCCAGGTAGCCCACAAGATAGCTAAATAACTCTTCATATGATCTCTAGGAAGAAGAAGAAGTCTATGCGAAGATCCTTCTTTAGTCATAAAGTTTATGGCTTCTCTGTGAAGATTGCCTAAAACTCTACGAGGATGTACGAAGTGTATGTAAGCCTCGAAGTCCCCTAGAACTTGCTGTCTACGTTCTTCTCTCTGAGCTTCTAACTCAGAAGCTTTCTTACGAGGCACTACGAAGCTACCCAGGATGTTCCGTTAAATACAACAACCACAACAGAAGTTCCACCTCCAGTTAAAGTTCCTAAGAAAGTGGGCGCTAGAGCGTCTGTGACGACAGCCACATCACCTGTGGCTGAGCCTGATAAGGCGGCTGCACTCGAGACTGTGTAAAGAGGAAGTGTGACCGGAGCTGTGTGAGAGACTTTTCGTGTCACAGCCATTATCGTCATAGCTGTGGTTGCTGTTGCTGGCGTAGTCCCGCTAGCTCCTGTAGCACCACCTACTTGAAATACAATATTACCTGAAGTAGTATTACCTGTGCCTAACGAACCTATAATAGCAGTGTTAACACCTGTAATATTAGTTCCTGAGCCAGATTGAAATTGTAATGTTTGAGCAGAAGGTGTAGAAGTCGCTAACGGCCCTATTTGAAATACATTACTTCCTGGACTTAGTATTTGAGTCGAGGAATTCCTAAAGGTAATAACACCTGTGTTGGCGCTTATTGCCACACCGGCAGTAGAGGCTAATACGTTAGCATTAAAAGTTCCCGGAGTGCTTACTTGAGAAGCAACTGTTATGCCGTAATCTAATTTATTAACACCGTTTATACTTATACCAAACCCTGTAGAGCCTGAGCTATAAAATCCAGTAGATGCACTTCCAACTCCTATAGAAGGTCCTGTGACTGTTCCTGAGGAAGTGACAACCAGAGTGCTTACTGACAAAGCAGTAGACACCGCTGTAGTTCCACTACCTACGGTCAAACCTGAACCTATTGAAACAATCCCTTGCGCACTCGTAGTCGCCACGGGAAGAACAGCAGTAGACAGAGTTCCAGTAGTAACAGAACTGGCGTTAATACTTATGGTTGGTATTTGAGACGAAGCTAAAGAAGTTGTGATAGAACTCGCAGCTATGTTAATAACTGGCACTTGGGAAGAAACCAAAGTAATAATAGGACTTACAGTCGTAGCTACCTGACTGTAAGTAACCAACATATCCGTACTTCCACTCAGCACCGACACGGCGTAATCAGTAGTGGCCGGGTTAGGCGTAGTCGTAGTTATCTGAGATAGTTTACTTGTGGCTGTCATTGTTCCTGAATATAAAAGGTTACACCGTCTTCAGCGACGTAGTAGGTTATTGCGTCTTCAGCTACATAAGCATTAACTGGAGTTGTTCCACCTGTGCTTGTAGACGAGACTAAAACAAGATCTAAGAAACCTAGGTGACTAAACCTGCTATGACTGGAGAACACTTTGGATCTTAGCCAGACGTGTGTCTAAAGTCTTCTGGGTTTCGTCTACCTTAGCACGCTTGGTGTTAAGCTCAGACTCTTTAACACTAAGATCAGCCTCACGCTGATTAAGTGACTCATGTCTGGACTGATGCTTGACTTCAGTGTTAGCCACAGAATCTTCTCTGCCAGCTACGAGTTGCTCTCTAGAAGTTAGGGCTGCTTCACGTGCATCTAAGTCTGCTTTAATACCATCTAAAGCATTGGCGTAGTTGTCTATAAGTTGTTTATCTCCAGCTAACAGATCTTTCTTAGTCTTAAGATCATTCTGTTGGTTCTGGATGTCGACTTTAGTCTTATCCAGACCTTTCTGCATCTCACGAAGCTCAGACATCCTGGAATTAATCTGGTCTAGACGTTGTTTCGTAGACGTCGGATCAGACGCGGCTGCCAGAAGCATATATGCGTTATTAAGATCTGTGTCTACAGGTAGAGTACTAACTTGTCCGAACATCTGGTGCCTATGAGTTAGCTATCACGGCGGCTTTAAATGTACCGCCGGAAGGGATATTGAAGTATTCCGCAACACCGGCTGCCATCCGCATCTGCGTAGTGGTGGCTGTCAACGAAGTACCAGTAGCAATGCCAGCCACGACGACAGAGCATACCGTGTCAGACTGGAGCCTTACGAGTGCGGTGTTGTTCTGGAAGAAGCCTGACGAAGCGGACGAGGCTGAGATAGCCACCGTCTGTGAAGCCGTGTTTGGAAAGGCAGCAACAGGGAGTTGCCTGCCGTTGAGGTCAACTCCTTGGCTGACAAACTCTGTTATGTATAAGACTGCCATTAATCGTGTCCATTCTTGATTGCAATGTCTAGTTTAGTCTCTATCTTGGCGAAGCGGACGATGTTGTCTTCGTGACGTTTGTCAAACTTGTCTTCAAGCTCCTTGACTAGACGATAAGTTAATTCTTTGATTTCTCTGAAACGTTCTGAAGTCCACCACGCGCCTTTCCAGATAAAACCTACGATAGTAAGGATTGCGACGATGCCGCCACTTACTAAATAAACCAAATTGGGGTCCATCACCGTTTCTTGATACGTCTGTGGGTAGTCCCACGTTTACGTATGACTCTCGTGACCATTACGCAGACTTGCCACCGACGATAGAGTGATAACCTTTAGCCGACCCTGTCTTGACGTTACCGCCGTTCTTAGAGTGACCTTTTGCTTTCGCGATGCCTTTAGTTAAAGCCATTACATTCCTCCTATTGGATTCCCGCCCATACCTTGAGGGGAGAGTTCTGCCCCAGGCATCATGGGAGAACCCATACCTGAAGGTTGTTCGCCAGACATCAGACCACCTGACGGAGCTGGTAGATTGTGTGCAGGATGGTCTGCTACGTGACCTGGACTGTGATACGGCTTAGTGATGCCACGTCTGCCGTGTGAGGTGTGTTTAGCCATTAGTTTTTACCCGTCCCGCCTTTGTTGGTTTCAGTAGACTCGACGCCTTCTCCAGCTTTTATGAGGTCTTGGAGAGAATAGAGCGTCTGTTTCTTCATACCAGGGAAGTTACGTTTCTCGGTGTTTGTGTTACAGACAGGGAGCTTATAGCCTTTGATGCTGTCTGATTGGGCACCTTCTTGAATCATTTGTTATACCTTGAATTCGTTACAACGTTCGACTGTAAGTATGATGAACTTAAGGTCGTTAATAGCTTGTTTAATCTTGTCTACCGAAGACGTGCCTTTGTAATTCAAAGGCCATCCGGCACAGAATAGTAGACCTTCGGTGAATGCCTCAGCTACAGGCTCAAACGCCGGAGACTCTACATACATACCCAACCCCAGAAGATATAGAAATCTTTGAGGTGGCAGGTTGTTCCTTGGTCAATCATAGACCTAACTCATCCCAGGCTTTAGCCATATTCGTGAAGTAGTCTGGTTTCCAACAGATACGTTGCTTGTCGGTAGACCACGGAAACTGTTCTTCCTTAGCTGGGTCTAGACCTACACATACACGCCAGTATTCTGACTTGGCGGCGTTATAAGCACCCTGATCGTCGATCTCGAAGAACTTAAGCCAAGGAGTAGTACCAAAATAAGCCAGAGAAATAGGACCGTTGGCAACAAATAGATTGCACTTAGCATCCCGATATAGAGCGCAGCGAGCAATAAGATCACGACTTGCCTCCGGACATGTTTCGAACCCTTCGACAGGATCGTCTGCGACCCTGGTGTCACGAACGAAGATCACCCGTTCGCCTTTCTCCTTCAACCAGTTAGCAAACTTAAGCCACTCAGAGAGACGGGAGTTTCTGTGAGGCCAGTAAGTTGTCTCACGTAACGTGATTGTGACGTAGCCTGGTTCTTTGATTGGAGACGGGGTGTCTGTCTTAAACTTGGGGACAGGATGTCCTTCCTTACAACCGTCGAGAGTCATCTTGTACGAGAAGAACTCGTTAGAATAGCCGTCTACAGCAAGAGGATCTTCGACAGCTCCGAGGAGTTTCATAGCTGGACGACAGACGTTGTTTAGCATCCCCTCTCGGTCAGGCATGCCAGAGATACCAGTCTTGCCGTCACGACCTAGCCAGAAGCCTACTTTGAGTGGCGCCGGACCTCCCATCTTGATCCTACGCTGTTCCATCGTGATAAGCCACGTCAGGAAGTCGTAGGAGAGTGGGGAAGTAGTGACGTTATAACAGACGTAAGAACCGTCTTCTACTAGTTCCTTGTTAGGTTCAGGTAACGTTCGATTAAGGAGATTAGCCTTAATGATCTCTTGAGCTTTCGCGAGACCTTCGAGACCTACCTTCTCTAGTTCTACCGTACCTGAGAAACCAACCATGAAGGTGTTAGGTTCTTTGGCTGCTACGATAGCTACGTAACCTATCGGTTCTTCGTTAGCTAGATTAATAAACTGTTGGAGTAACTTTTTAGCGTCTTTGTTACCGTTGACGTCTGTATTATTATTTAGAGGCATTGTCTACTTCTTGGTTCCTTTGGTCTTAGGTTTCTTCTTATGCTTAGGTAGTTTCTTACCCTTAGAGGACTTGTTCCATTCGTCTACGTTAACACCTTTAGCCTTAAGTTCTTTCTTATGGATGTTAAAGTAGGCTGCTTGGGCTTTAGACTTATACGGCATTACAAGTCACCCACGTGGAGTCGTTTAAGACTATCTCAGGCTCTAGACCGTGGAGACCTAAGATTACTGCGGCAGTAACCTGAGGAACTACTTCGTAGTCGTGTCCTGCTAGTACCCCCGCGTGTTTGACGACGCGTTTACACTCGTCGATGTCCTTCAGTACCGCCTCGAAGTCATGATTACCGTCGATGTAACACATGTCGAAGCTACCGTCTGGTATGTCTTTAAGAGCTTCTGGACTATAACCTTCGATTATGGTTAACTTATGCATGTAGGGTTCCATACGTCTATAGAACTCTTCTTTAGCCTCAGGATAGAGAAAAGGATCTACTACAGTAACTTTGTCTACTAGGAGACAAAACATCTCTGTAGAAGTACCTTTGTAACAACCTATTTCTATCACAGACTTAGGTTTAACTAGAGACGTAAAGTATAGAAGACCGTTAATAAAGTTATGCTTATGGTTGCCTGCTTCTATAACCCTTAGTTCACTACATACGGAAGCTAACCTGTTAAGCTCTGTCTCTGTAAGATTAAGATAGTTAGACATCAGTCACGTTCCCACGGGGCTCCACAGTTCTCACAGAACATAAGGACGGCTAGATTAAGATGCTTACACTCAGGACATCTCCAGAAGGAGTTGATATCTATAGGTTCAGCCATTAGGTGATAGTCTTCCAAGGTCTCTGTTTACAGTTAATACACTTGTCTGTAGTATCGTCTTCGTTCTTATAACCACAGAACTTACACTTCCAACTCATTTAGCTTGACTTATACCTATTCTTAAGTTATACCAGTAGATGGCGTATTATACACTTATTTAAGGAGAAAAGCAATTGTCTAGAGTGTTTACAGGATTAAGGATAGGTTTATGGAAACTACAACCAGACGGGAGTCTTAAGCGTGTTTAGGTCTATACTAGAAGATGGTTATAGTTGGGTAGAGATACCGGATGAAGAGTGGTCTAGGGCTGTGTTTAATACTTTCATCCAAGGGATGGATGTCGGATAATGCCTGTCCAGAAAGAGTTTAAATACAAATACCCTAACGAAGGACGTTGGGACCATAGAAAGAGTCGTTGGATTACTGCCTATGAGGATTTTCAAGAAATGACCGTAAAAGGTCAGAAACTGATGCCTGAATTGACTGAGCAGAGTAATTATGATATGTTCAAGAAAATAGCTGACGAAGACACTCAAGGGCTGTCCCAGTTCTGTAAGTATATAATCTCAGGGCTCGACCGCTCACAGATGGCCGTTTCCCGGGGCAAGAAGGCACCCTACGTTCGTTAAAAAACAAAAGAGGTACCCAAGTAGCCTAATGCGTAAAAATGACAGCAAATACGGCAACCTGCAATATTTGAAAGATTTCAAAGATGGGTTTCCTAGACGTATCTTCTGGAAGGTGATTGCACCGAAAGATGCTAAACTTTCTGATTTACAGAAGTCAGACGCAATATTTGATGATTATGATCTAAAGATAAGGAAATTAGCATGATTCCAGATAAAGTTCAGTTTGCTTTGATTAGACGCTATCAAGATATTAAAGCAGGTATGTTATTCTCAGAAATAGAAAAACAACCATATCATCAAGTTTTAGAGAATTATTGGAATTCTCTTGAAATTCCCAGACCCTAAAATTTCTGGTGAGATATTTTTGAGGTGTACTTCGCGCGCGCGAGCGCAGACCCCGTCCCCCTCGGTACGGGTCGAGTGTTTGTTACGGATGAAACAAACAACATAATGCTATTTGTTACATCGGTAACAGATAAGAACTATAGGCTCGAAATGGTCGGTTTACACCTAAGGGTATCCTTAGACTATCCTTAGATACCTAATGGTTAGCATCCTAAGGGATAACCTTAGGTATCTAACGTTAGAGACCTAAGGAATTAGACTGTACCGATTGTAATTGCAATCGTAGGGAGTGTAACAGAAACAGAGACAAGTGTCACCAATTGTTGTTGTTTGTTAACACAACGTAGCCTTGGCTACATCTTAGGCATAAAAATAGCCCGCCGGTCCAGAAGGACTAGCGGGCTTTGTTGTTAGACAACTAGACCATTAGTCATCCATGCGCGTTCCATAGTGAACCTATCGCCTTCGATGCCATCGTAACAACGCCACAACGCCACACCTAATGGCCTAGGCGTCACGTCATACACGATAGCAGGCACGGGATAGTGCGGTGGTTCATAGCCGCAAGCATAGTCGTTATCAATCTTGAGCAAGCCACCTTTGCCGTCTGATACGAGACAATCGCGTTGCCTCAAACCAAACATGCTATAGCAGTAGATCAAGACCGTTCCAGCCTTGTGCATCACACTGTCCCTCCGCTGTGTTTGTTACTCATGTCCACACTTGCTTGCAGCTCACGCTTGCGTGCAATGAGTGACCATATCTCGAATTGCGCTAGTTCGTCGTCCTTGAAATACAAACGAATGACGCTGCCACCCTCCATTTGCATCTGCAAGTGTGGACCTGTGTCATGGTCAATTACACAGGTCATTCTACCAGTGGCGTTTCCAACCACTGTCGTTAGGCGATGCCTAACCGTGCTGGTCATTCTCATGTTTAATCCCTCTCAAACAAGCCTAGCGGGATTGCTAGACTTGCATGAAAGGGACACAGGCATTTGCGCCTGCGCCCTATTCCCTCAATTGCAGTCAACTAGGCTGCAATCTTCTCTCTCGCCTGACGCTCCGCAACCTTGGCATCATTACGCTTCTTGGCAGCCGCGAGATAAGACTTCTCGAAGCGTGTCCAGAAGTCGTCTAACGCCGCGCACGTATCACCGATGACGAGCAAAAACTCCTCGCCATCCTTCTCACTGACACGCTTCTCGATTGCAGCCAGACGCTTGCCGTTCACGTCGCCGTCGCCGTCAGAGATATACGCAGCGAGTGACGACATGATGTTCTCAAACTGCGCCACGTTCTCGATGGCGTGTTTGGACCAGTCTGCCTCTTTCGTTCCGGGCGTTTCGGTTTGTGTGTCACGCTCGACAGTCTTGGCGAGCGTCTCGTATGTCACTTTGTCAGCGCTGCCTGCGATCTTGATTGCTTCGGCAACGTCGAATTTCAGAAAGGCACCAATCGAGAGATTGATAGGATCGGAATGTTTCTCGATTGTGTTGCCAGTCTTTTCGTTCTTCTCAAACGTAACATCCCATATCTGAACGGGTTCATTACGGTTGACGTACATCATTTGCTCGCCAACCTTTTCTTGATCGAACGAGTATTTCACGCCCGACAAACTATCGAACGCATAGCATTGGTGCGCTAACTTTACCGCACGCCCCAAGGCGCCTTGGATGTACGTTATACGCGACGTATAGAGAGTAGAACGCCGCGCGAGTGCAGCCTTGGCGAAGCCTTTCCACTTGCCTTCGGGGACAGTCTTTAGCTTGTTCTCTTTCAGAACAGCCAAAGCCTTATCCACTTCTTGCAACTCGGCTTGCCATTTCTTGCCCTCTTTGGTCGCGAGTGCTTCCGTCTTGTAGTAAGACATCGGCACTTTCTTAGGCTTCTTGCCGGACAAGTCTTGCGCCGAATACTTGTCATAAGGCTCATTCGTAGCAAGTTTTACTTTCTTGTCGCCAGTGCCGAACCATGTCGCGCCGTCTTTCAGATACGTATTTGGCTTTGGCATGGCTTGCACCGCAGGCTTACCTAAGTCTGCGACCATTGCGAGATACGTGAGCAACGGCGTTATGTTTACCGTCTCACGCGCCTCGTAACCTTTCGCAAGCACGGTGTTCGTTGCTTCCGAAAGCTTCTCGCCCATTTCGGTTGCCGCACGCTCGCGCTGTGTCACGATATGGACATCCACAACGTCAGGCGTTTCGTCAACCTTGGCATCCTTGTCGCCTTCCTTTGGCGTGCCTTCGGGTGCCTCTGGCGTGGCCGCTGGCGCGGCTTCCTCGTCCTTATCAGCTAAGGCAACGAGAGCCGTTGCTTGTTCGGCAGTAATGACGATTGTGCCCTTTTGCGTAAAGAGTTTGATGCCTTGTTCTTCAGTAAGTCCCAAGGCTTCATCAATCGCCACTTCATCATCCTCTGTCCAAGAGGCGTTGTACTTGAGTTTAGGCATAGCACTTCCCTTCAATGTGGCGTCATTGTCATAGGATGCTACGGCCACTGCGTAGCACCTCATGACAATCAAGCGTCACGTTGAATGTGCAAACGGAAATCCGTGTCCAAACCGTAAGCGCCAGAACCGACCGGCTTTGTGCCGTGCCGACCCTGTGACAACCGGGCCGTATTGCTACTCTATGAGTATGCGCCGGTTAAACTCCTAATGCACACGGTTGCAAGCCTTATTTCGTATAATTCTACCTATACTTTGGTATAGTGTGTTATTTTTATCACACAGGCACCCATGTGACATTCTTGCAACACTCGTTAAGCCGTAGCCAAGGCTACACTTTGAAACTCGTTAACGATGCCAAAACCCATAGTACTTTAATCAGCCTTTGATTAAGACGATATCCGATTTGACTTAGGAAGATATTCCTTCCATAATGATAATGGAAGAGAACGGCTTGCGTTCTTGACCTTAACAGACGAGGGAAATGTCATGAGCGAAGAACGAGCACGCACCGGCGTTAAGTGGGAAAGGTTAGACCCTACTAATCTTTCCGACAAGCTTCAGGCTACTATCACCCAATACAAAGAAGCCTATGCCAATACAGTTGTATTAGGTGCAGAGGCAAAGGCTAAGCTTGATTTAGCTTATCCACATTTGGTTTTCTCTGTAATCAATGGCGAAGCATTGGTTGCAGACAGAAAACTCAACCCTAATCAATCCAGAGTTCGGAGGATTGACCAATGATTATCGAGATTGAAGAAGATACACATCCGTTGGATGGCTCACGCTCTATCTATGCAATACCACCGGGTGAGCAGAGTTCGACGTGGCACGACCGGATGAAAGACATCGAGATCAATCATCCGTTGTTCGTGCCTATCGACCGTAAAGCCAAGAGATAACTAGCCTGCGTGTGCTCTATATGGTGTAGCTCGCACCGCACAGCTAGTTCCCAAGACCACCAGTCTAATCCGTGAGCAGATGGGATGATGGGTGGCAGCCTGCATAGCAATTGGCAATCCTGAATCAGCACTTGATATACCAAGGGTGTGCAGGTCTTAACTTATGGAGGGATCCGTGAGATACTTGATGCTAGCGATAGCAATCGCAGTCTCTATCCTATTCGGATACATGACTGGAACAGGCAACCAAAAGAGACAGTGTCATGACTCTTATGATCGTTATATGTACCGCTACACTCGTTGTGCTATACATGGTAGCTAGTTGGGCGCACGATTGTAAGCCACAACAAGGGTTCTATCATGAATTCAATGGGTGGGATTGGTGATGCGCGAATATCCTCGTACAGGCGACGCTGTGTTTCAGCAATCAAGGGAGGACCACGAGGAATGGCCTCATGGTAAGATTATCAGTATTGATCGTGACTACGGTTTCCCAGACAACAACGAAATACTTGTTCTATTTAAACGTCCTGTGACTACACGTCGTACCGAAGGCACACACGTCCTGGTGTACAACGACGACATCTTGTGGGATGCTCGTAAACCTGATTTCAAAGTTAATTCATTTCAATACGAGTGGACGGGTGATGAGTATTCGTGGGGCGGTGAGACTGAGATTAAGAGTTTCAGACAATACGACTTCGAGGGTAATTGGTCTACTAGCCAGGGTGGTAATGCAAGGTGGGAGATTATCTAACGATTAAGAGAGTTCCTGGTTTGACTTAACAGTTCTTTTCTTCCATACTAATAATGCGAGAGATTGGTTAGAGTTTTAACGAGGGAGACAACCATGGTCATCCAAGTGGAAGACTTGTTGGAAGAGTTCGCTGACCTGAAAGCACTCTCCACGATGGAGCGTGCGCACGGTGATGTCCAGACTGCTAACATCCTGGCGGCAGAGGCTGAATTGGTGCGTCGAGAGTTGGTTGACACGTTCGATGTCGATCTGGACATGATCTATGCCTAGGATGTCTAGGCTAAAGCGTGCGCATCTTAAGCAACGGCGCACCATGATAGACGAGATACGTCTGCGCGACATGAACCGTCAGGCTCACAAACGCGCAAACGGCATTCACCACGTAGTCGCAGACATGTTAGGTGACGACTGTTTGGAAAACTACGTCCGTGTAGGCGACAGATTCATCGCCGGTGACAAGATCTATCTTGATCGGAGCAAGGCTAGCACCCGCTTCGAGCAAGCTAAGCGAAGGCTGGTTGCTCTAGACGTGTGTAAAGAAGGTTCGTCACGTGCTGAAGTCATAGCCAAAATCAACAGGATTGCAGACTTTGCAGAGTGTGTATTCAAGAATGGTAAGAATTCTTTGTACCTCCTTAGGGATGGGGAGTTTTATTCCTTTCTGTTCAGGGTAAAGGGCGAGTACTATAAGAGATCGGTCCAGTATAACTCCCGTACTAAGGCTATGGATAAGTACGGTCAAGAAAAGATAACCTGGATCAGTTTCGTATCAGAAACCGAACGCTGAGTTATCCCTCCTCGCGTCGGTCAGCCCCGGTTGAGTTGCGTCAGCAACCACCGGGGCTTCTTTTTGTCTATTCACAAGATAACAACAAAGGAGCAGCTAATGTTGCTCATTTGCACCGCTAAAGTAGCCTTTAATTGCCAAGCTACTCGCTCCGGACACACCCGGTCGGCGGGGACTAAGAATTGTATTTGTCCACCTTGTGCCCGCGCTATGGTTAGCAACCCCAGCCTGGGTGAAAGATCTTTGGAAGACATCCTGAAAGGAAAGGACAATGCGTCTAAAGCCAATCGTAGAACTACTCGATAACTACTGGATGTATGTGGTTATCGGTCTGTGTCTGTTTGGTATAGGTCTGGTGCGTATTGTAGTTCGCTATCGTGGCGAACCTGTGGTCGAAATGAGGGATATAACCATGACCATAGAGGGACGAAACATGCACGTGCATCGCGTAGTACAAGAGAAGATTTGCGATGCCGTGTTAGGTGCAGTCATCGATGGCGACATCACGGTCGATGAAGCCAACCGGGAGTTAGGTAAATTAGCCAAGGTTTACGACCCTAAGATTTCGGAAGAAATCATCAAGCAGCGTAAGCCAGCTATGGTTAAAGCCCAGCTCCGTAACAACAAACGAAGGAGAGACCTTAACGGAAAGACCACAGCCGTGCCTATTCCTCAACCTAAGATTGAGAAGGTCGAGGACGAGAACTCTTTGACTGCCATACTTAAGCGCGCTTAAAAGGGAGCACCAGCGCTATGACGACTGAACATCGAGGGATATCTGTCGTGGTTGACAAAGGATATCAGATACCTGACGCGTATCTGACGTCTCTGCTCAACAACAAACCGAATGTCTTTGGGGCTGTGTCCGTCAACCTGAAGGACAAGTGTCTGGATATTTCGGTACATTCCCAGGCGCCTGAGCTGAAGGGACTCAAGGCTTGGAACAAGGCTCTTGAAGACAAACGTTATATCCTTTTCACAGGTAATTACCCAGACGGGTATCTTTCTGACTCGGTACAACCATTCCGGATGCTGGCTGAAGACGGCAAAGCCATAGTTGCAGCAACCCTGGTGGGTGATTTCAAGAAACACAGGCCATCCGGGGAAGGCAACCACTCGGATGAATTCTATTGCGCAAACCTCACTCTTATGGGTAAGATCCAACAGTTCTATCGCATCTGTAAAGGTGACCACAAGATGTTCTGGGATGAACTCGATTCAGTCCAGTCCAAGAAGGACATCGCAGGCCTGATTGGTCTCGGTGGAGGCCAGATTACCCTTATGTTTCTCTCCGACGACGGTCTTAAGATCAGACATTACCAGAAGAGCATTCCGACATACAAGAAGTTTACCTGGGGTGACACGTCCAACGTCTTGGATTACGTCACAGGGATTGAGACTACTGCGCCTATCGAAGCTCTTCCTAATGTAAAGGAAGAGAAACATACTTCTGTCAAACCTCAACCTAAGGCAAACAAGTTTGTGGTTATTGAGGACGACGAAGACATCGAAGTCAAACCGGCAGTCGAGCCTGCTCCTGTCGTTGAACCTCCCAAGCCTACCGAACCAAAACCCATTGAACTTATTATGCCCAACGGGTCAATCATGCGTCTGGTCACGGTCGAAGGCAAAGAGGTCGTCCTTTGGTTCCCACCGATTGACATGACCAAGCGTAGAATTCTGAAGAAAGCCTACAAGTCTGCCTCTAAGGCCAACCGTGACCTGTCCAACCACGAGATTGAGAACCGTATCGGTGTAGAGGCTAACGACGAGTTGTCTAAACAATTTAGGGAAGACATCAAAAGGAAGAGTCTTGTCGGTTCGGATGCCCCTAGGTTCAAAGCTCCCGAAGCTACCGCCGTATCACAGGGCAAGAATGCTGCAACTGGTAAACCCGTTGAAGTTGTGACCCACACGGCAGAAGAACGTCCTTCCGAAGAAACGAGGGAGTACGGCAGTCCGATCTATACCGTCCTTACCAACAAGGATAAGTACGACACAACCAAATACCTTAAGACGTTAGACAAGAATGGTCAAGCAATACTTGATCCTACTTCAGACGAAGACGAGAATACTACCGAACAGTTTTACAAGGCGATTGATTATCCAGGCATCGAGCAAACCTTCGGGTGGAGAGCCGAGTGGCGCTACAATCTGGCACGCGTCTCGCCTAGGGCGATGGCTATCTGGTCTGGCGATCTGCTCCGAGTGATCCGTAATCTCAGCAAGGAAAACGAGTCACTAAGGAAAGACCTAG
>Ga0210388_10001026_pt1 | contig 22209 bp, 23 predicted proteins | sample IncBWC19OmetaG_FD_155485 | JGI IMG/M metagenome (GOLD analysis project Ga0210388, IMG submission 155485) | Forest soil microbial communities from Barre Woods Harvard Forest LTER site, Petersham, Massachusetts, United States - Inc-BW-C-19-O ...
TTCCGCGGAGACATAGGAGATGCTGGCCATGGGCTGGCGGCGCTTCACTTCGTGGCCGATGGCATGCATCAGGTGGGTCTTACCCATACCGACGCCGCCATAGAGGAAGAGAGGATTGTAGGCGCGCGAGGGGCGCTCAGCCACGGCCAGCGCGGCTGCGCGTGCGAATTGATTGCCGTTGCCGATGACGAAGGCTTCAAAGGTATAGCGCTGATTCAGCTGCGCGGCTGTTGACCAGTCGAAGCGCTCCTGCTGCGGATTGCGCGCCGGCGTCGGAGGCGGCGCGGTTGGCGCATGCGAAGGTATGGGGCCGAAGCCGCCATCGCGGCGCTGCGGAGGAATCGACGGATCCTCTTCGGCGGTGACGAAGCTGACGTCGTCAAACTCCAGCGACTGGAGGTCGATGGCTTCCTGAATCAGATCTCCATACTTGTCGCCGATGTGCTGGAACTCAGGCGAGGGCACGCGGACATACAGCGTGCGGCCGGCGGCATGACTGTATCGCGTGGGTTTGAGCCAGGTTTCGAACGACTGGCGGATGACTTTCTTTTCGAGGGCCGCGAGGATTTGAATCCAGGGGTTGAGCACGGTTGCCGTAGAGGTTGCAAATGCCATCGATCTAATCCTTGCCTGCGTCGCCTAGTTTTTTGCGCGAAACGATTCATCCGTGAGATTCGGGCAACGGCTCTCTGTTGGCACAGAGCTGTGTGCTCTACGCCCAACAACTGCTGGCCGAGTGCCTGGTTGCCGCTGGTCTGCCCCTTGAATATTTCCTTGGGGCGAGGATGAAACCGTTCCGTGGGACGCTGGGAAACTTTTCTTGAACGGTCCCGATGGTAGCACATTTAGCGATGGTTGCAATGTCTCATTCACATACTTTTTTGTGGTCACCGTGAGTTGCACCAATGGTGGTGAAACTCAATACGAGGGTCGGTCGGAGCAGTGGTCCGACACTGAAAAATATTACCAGAGTCATAGGCGCGACGAGCGACTCGCGGCATCCTGGACCAGGGAGATGGCATGAATGATCACATCACCTCTCTCGGGCGAATGGTTTCGTCTGCGATGCTTCCCAGGGTTCCGCCCTGCTCCACCCATGGGCTGTTTTCATACCCTACATCCATGATGAACATTCCCACCCGGTTCCTGGCCTCGTCGTATTTCGCTCTGGGCTGCTGAGGTTCGCTCCCCACCAAAGTTGAGTCTGTCGCTTCGCTGGAAGCTGATCGGGAACTATCTCCGCAATTCCCGCGTATTAGCCAAATATGCAATGCGTGGGTACATTAAGCTGGAGCGAGGCAGGGTTGGCGATACCGGCCAGGGGGTCGCGCCGGACTCTTTTTGCTCCCCGGGAAGTTCCCAACGCCGGCGCCGCGAGGCACCAGGCATCGGAACCGATCCAGGGCAAAGGCCAGGCCGCGGGCAAGACCGTTTCCCAGGCCGTCCGCCTGGGGGGGCGCGTGGAGGGTTATCCGCTGGAAACAGACTGGTCCCAAGTCGTGAGCCTCTGCATGAACGGGGATTCCGGCGCGTGGGCGGAGCTGGTCCGCACCCACCATCGCCGAGTCTACGGACTCTGCTACCGGTTTACCGGTAACCCGGCCGACGCCGAAGACCTTACTCAGGACGTGTTTCTCAAGATCTATTCCAATCTGGCCAGCTTCGACCTTACCCGCGGAAGTCTCCAAGTCTGGATCACCACCATGACCCGCAACCTGCTGGTGGACAATTTCCGCCGGACCCGCAATCAGCGCGCAACAGGCTCGCTCGACGATGGCTGGGAATCGAGCGAGGAACTGAGTCCGATTGACCGGCTCACCTCGCGCAGTCCTTCGCCGCACGAGTCGGCTGCGCAGAAGGAACTTGCAAAAATGGTGCAGAACGCCCTGGCGCGGGTCTCCGTCGAACTGCGCGAAGCGGTGATCTTAAGGGATTTGCAAGACCTTGACTACAAAGAGATAGCCCAGGTGCTGGGCATACCCGAAGGGACCGTGAAGTCCCGCATCAGCAGAGGCCGCGCGGAACTGGCGCGCCTGCTGGAACGTAATAAACGGGAGGTAATGTAACCATGGCAGAGCGCACAAACATCCCGAGCTCCCCTGAATGCGGCCAATGGGAAACCCTTCTGGCCGATGCGCTCGACGGGCTGCTGAAGCCTGAAGACGAGGCAGTCTTCTCAGCGCACATGGCAACCTGCGCGGCCTGCACCGCACTGTTTGAGGAAGCGCGCCGCGGCCGCGAATGGCTTGAATTCCTCTCTCCCGAGCCGGAAGTTCCAGAAGGCCTGCTGGACAGGATTCTGGCTCAGACCGGCCCCGGGCAGGTAGCCGGCTACGGCCTGGTCACCGACGGCAGCAACGTGGTGCCGATGCCGCAGCCCTGGCAGCGCCCCGGCTTCATGGGCCAGATTCGCCGTTTTGCCGAGCCGCGCCTGCTGATGACAGCGGCGATGGCCTTCTTTTCCATCGCTCTCACTCTCAATCTGACCGATGTGCGCCTGAGCAGCCTGCGCCTCAGCGATTTTCGCCCCACCGCCGTCCGCTCGTTTGTGGAGCGCCGGGTGACCATGGCTTCAACGCCCATCGTCCGTTATTACGACCACCTGCGCTTCGTCTACGAGGTGGAAACCAGAATGCGCGAACTGCGGCGCACAACTGAAGATGGCAGCACCCAGCCAAAGCCCAAAGACGCCGCGCCGGGCCAGTCAAAACAGAATCCCGGCGGCAAGGATGGGGGCTCCCGCGTGGACCCTCCCCAGCAGTCGGTGAGCCCAAACTTTAACGACGAAAATGATTTACTGGAATCTTCCCTCACATTTCCTGTCCTGGCTTCTCCCTTTTTCAGGAGTCAGGTAGTGCCCGCGCATTCCGGCGGCTCCGCTTTGGAAGTTCGGGAAAGGAGCACAACATGGACTGCGTAAACCACACTGGCGTAACCGCGACCGCCTTTTGCCAGAACTGCGGCAAGGCCCTTTGCCCCGGCTGCGTGCGCACTGCTCCCGGAGGCCAGGTTCTCTGCGAGCCTTGCTTCACGGGTTGGCAAGCCTATCAGCAACCCTTTGCCCCCGTTAGTACCGGTTCGCCCAACCCCGCGGCGGCTGCCGTTCTGGGCCTCATTCCCGGCGTCGGCGCCATGTACAACGGCCAGTTCTTCAAGGGGCTGATTCACGTGGTGATCTTTGCCGTGCTGGTCAGCATGGCCCACATTTCGGGAATCTTCGGCATTTTCATTCCCGCCTGGATCATCTATCAGTCGTTCGAAGCCTTCCACACCGCCAAGGCTATCCGCGATGGCCAGCCTGTACCCGATCCGCTGGGATTGAACGATGTGGGCAACTGGCTCAACCTGGGTAAGCACCCACAGTATCCTGGTCAACCGTATCCAGGGCCGCAGAATCCCGGCCAGCCGCCCGCTCAGCCCGGCGCAGGTCCTGGCGCTCCTGGCCAGCCGAATCCAGGTCCATGGTCTTCCGGTCCCGTTCCGCCGACTCCGCCGCCTTCCACCGCCTGGCAGCCGCCTTACACCGGTGGCCCCTACCAGACCCCTTATCAGGCCCAGTACCAGACGCCTTACACGCCGCCGGCTACAGGCCCTGTTGATCCGAGTGCGCAGCCGCCCCTTCCGCCCGATCCGTCCGCGTACTGGCATCCGGGCTTCTGGCGTCGCGGAGCTCCGATTGGCGCTATCGTTCTTATCGCTCTAGGCGTTCTTTTCCTGCTCGGACAGCTCGACATCTTCAACGGACGACTGCTCGAATTTACCTGGCCCCTGGCCCTGATTGGCCTGGGCGTGTGGCTCGTTGTCCGCCGTCTCGGAGAATCGCAAGGAGGTCCCAAATGAATCGCTACATTCTTATCAGGCGCCTGCGCGCCCCCGCCGTTCTGCTGCTTATTGGAGTGCTGGCGCTGCTTCATCAAATGGGTGTCATCGATCATTTCTGGCACCTGTTCTGGCCGCTGCTCTTCATTTTGATTGGCGCCATCCTGCTGGCTGAGCGCGCGGTTCTGTCCATCGACAGCGGCAATGCGCCTCCTTATCCCGGTGGTCCTCTTCCTGGCTCACCCTATCCTGGCGCTCCGTATGCCGGAGCGCCGGCTGCGACTACCTCTGCGCCTGAGTCCGCCATGGTTCCCACACACTCCCACGATTTCGACAACGACCCCAACGGAGGCCATTCATGAGCACACCACCCAACATGCCTCCCGGCGGCGGGCAGCCGCCTTATACGAATTACGACCCCAAGACGCAGTGGCGCGTCTATCGCGAACAGCAAAAGGCCGCCTGGCGCGCCCAGCGCGACGCCATGAAGGCCCAGCGCTATGCAGCCAAGGCCGGCTACTACGGCGGAGTCTATACGCCTCGAGTACCGTCCGTTGTGGGGCCGCTCATTCTCGTCGGCATTGGGATCGTCGGCTTGCTGATCGTCTCAGGGCACATTGCCTTCACCGACTTTCGCTCGTGGTACGAAAAATGGTGGCCGCTGATCCTGATCATCGCGGGAGTGGCCATGCTTGGTGAGTGGGCTGTCGACGCGCGCAGCAAAACGCCGGTTCGCCGTGGCGGCAGCTTCGTCGGACTGATTTTCCTGCTGGTATTTCTTGCAATCATTGGGCTCGGCTCAGCCGCTATCGACAATACGTGGGGAGCCTTCCGCTCGCAGTTCGGAGATCAGGGCGATGACTTCTTCAACTCCTTCGGCCGGCCCGAGCGCGACCTTGACCAGGAGGTGCTCAACTCGACCATTGCGGCCAATGGCTCCATTGAGATTCAGAACCCGCGCGGCGACATCAGTATCACCGCCGGCGACGGTCCCAACGTCCAGGTCCGCTCGCATGAAGTGGCTTACGCCAACTCGGACTCCGAAGCCAAAAAGATCTTCGCCGCCGAAGCCGCCCACGTCACCGTCACCGGCAACGCTGTACTGGTCAAGTCGGAGAGCAACACCAGCGGGCGCATCAACCTCACCGTCACTGTCCCCAAAACCGCGCGCATCACCATCGACGCCGGCCACGGAGACGTAACCGCCGCCGGCCTTGGCGCAGGACTCAGCCTGACTTCATCGCATGGAGACGTGCATTTGAATTCCATCCAGGGCTCCGTCCAGGTCCACTTCCCCAACGGTCGCCAGGACTTCTCAGCGCACCAGATTGAGGGCGACCTGACCGCGGACGGCGACGTCAACGATCTGACTCTTTCTGAAATCAAGGGCAAGGTCACGCAAAGCGGCGAGATTCTCGGCGATGTTCATATTGAAAACACTCTCGGGCCCATCCATCTGCATACCTCGGTTACCGATCTGCAGGTGGCCAACCTCATCGGCGACCTGACCCTCAACTCCGACGATCTTCGCGTCACTGAAGCCAAGGGCCTGGTCCGCGTGACCACGCACGCCAAAGACGTTGACCTGAGCGAGATCTATGGCGATACCTACGTTGAAGACCGCGACGGCCGCGTCTCCATTGAGCCGGCTGGAAACTTCGCCGTCGACGCCAAGAACAGCAAGGGCGACGTGGAGTTGACGCTGCCGCCCAACGCCGCGGCATCGGTCAATGCGCACACCCACAACGGCGACATCGTCTCCGATTTCACGCTGCCATCCATCAGCGACGACGAGAACAAAACCGCTGCATTCCAGATCGGCTCCGGCGGTTCCCGAATCGTGCTCAGCACCGACAACGGCGATGTGCACATCAAGAAAGGCTCCGCATTCCCCGCAACACCGCCAACGCCGCCCGCGCCTGACACTTCCACCGCCCCTGCAGCGCCCAAGGCTCCTCATCTCAAGACGCCAAAGCCGCTTCCGCCGCAACCGGTAACTCAATAGGGAAATCAACCCGCACATTTCGTGCAAGAAAGACAGGCGCCGGAGCAACCACTCCGGCGCCTGTCTTATGTTTTGGTCGAAGTTCAAATTCCGCCTTAAGGTTTGGGTGCCCCATCCTCGCCGCGTTCTTGTTTTTGCGGCTAGGGTGGGAAGCCTCGAACCCAAGACCGGACAACTATCAACCGCCCGCTTTTTCACTCCGTCCGCAGCGCCCGCATGGGATCCAGCCGAGACGCGCGCCACGCCGGCACCAGGCAAGCCGCTGCAGCAACCATAAGTAGCGCAATGCTCACTCCGCCAAACACGCCCGGATCCAGGGCCTGGGTACCGTACAGCATCGACGCAATCTCTTTGGCCGCGCCCACGCTTGCCGCGAGGCCCAAGACAAGCCCCAGCAGCGCAGGCCGCAACCCATCCAACAACACTTTGCGCAGCACCTGTTCCCGCTGCGCGCCAAGGGCAATGCGAATCCCGATCTCGCTGGTTCGCTGCGCCACGATGTATGAGAGCACGCCAAACAGTCCCACCGCAGCCAGCAGCAACGACAGCCCGGCAAACACCGCCAGCAAGGTCGCATCAAAGCTCGCGTCCATTGTGGACTTGCCCAGCAACTGCTCCATCGTCATGACATCGGAAACGGGCAGATCGCGGTCCATGGACTGCACAATCCGCTGCACCGGCAACGCCTGTTGCTCCACATCGTGCGACGAACGGAGTACCAGTGTGCCGTTGTTCGGGAACCCCGAATAAAGCGGGAGGTACTCCATGGGACGCGGATCTTCTGAAGGGGCATACCGTGTATCGCCCACCACACCCACAATGGTCAGCACATGCCCATCCACCCGCAGATGCTTGCCGATGGGGTCTTCGCCGGGCAGATGCCGATCGGCAAAACTCTTACTTATCACCGACTCATCCGCGCCGTCCAGCCGTTTGCCGGTGTCGATGCTGCGCCCGCGAAGAATCGGAATGCCCATTGCCGCAAAGTACCCTGGATCGGCCCAGCGATAGATCGCGAGCTGCATCTGTCCTACAGGCTGCGGCGGGTGCTCCACAATCTCGAAGGGACCGTCTCCCCAATATCCCTGCCCCGGAGCCGCCTGCACAAAACCGGCTCCCTCGACTCCCGGCAGCGCCCGCACCCGCGTCAGCAGCTCTGAAAAGAAGTTCACCTTCTCGGCGCGGTCGTTGTATCGCCTGCCAAACAAGCCAATTCGCATGGTGAGCACATTGTGCGTTACGCAACCCATGTCGGACGACTGCAGCCGTTCATAGCTTTTGAGCAGCAGGCCTGCACACACCAGCAGCACCACGGTGAGCCCAACCTCCACCGCCAGCAGACCCTTGCGCAACCGCACGCGGCCCTGTCCAGCGCTGGCGGCGCGCGAGGATTCTTGTAGTGAGGCCAGCAGCCGATTATCGCGCGAGACCATCGACCCGATCGCCCCGGCAAAGAGCGCGCACAGCACGATCAGGCCAAGGGTGAACGCCACCGCCGCGCCGTCGATGTGCACCGCCTCCACGCGGCTCAGATCTGGCCGCGTCTTGGCCAGCCATTCGATGGCCGCCCAAGCCAGCACAATGCCGCCCACGCCCCCGGCAAAGGCAAGCAGCAGACTCTCCATCAGGTTTTCGCGCAGCAGGCGCAGCCGCCCGCCGCCCAGCGCCATGCGGATGGCCTGCTCCTTGCGCCGCGCCGCGCCGCGCGCGACCAGCAGGTTGGCCACGTTGAGGCAGGCGATCAGCAGCACGCAACCCGTTGCTGCAAACAGAACGTAGAGCGGCCTTCGCGCATCCACCACCATGTCTTCCAGCAGCGGACGGGCAACTGCTGCCTTGCCGATCAGTGGATTGTCCAGATGCGCATCGTGGAGCCGCCGCGCGATCAGGGCGAGATCCGCCGTGGCTTGTTCAGCAGTCACTCCCGGCCTCAGCCGTCCCATCACCTCAAACTGGTGGTTTCCCAGTGAGTCCATCCGGTCAGCCGGTTTGTCGTGATACACCGGCGTCAGGAGCTGCACCGCCGGATCTTCCGGATAGATAAACCCCGCCGGCAGCACGCCGATGACGGTATAGGCGCGCGTGTTGATATGGACTGTTTGATTCACAATCCCGGCATCGCCGCCAAACCGGCGCTTCCACAATCCCCAGGTCAGCAGAACCGTTCCGTTGGCGGAGAGCTGGTCGTCGTCCGCCGTAAAACCGCGCCCCAGAGCCGGCTTCACGCCCAGCAAAGGCAGCAGGTTCCACGTGCAATTTACACCATGCAGCTTCTCCGGCAACTGCCCGCCCGCGCCCGACAAATTGAATTCCGAGCCGCCCGCGCCCGCCAGCCCAATATCCTGAAACGTCTTGTTCTGCTTCTTCCACTCCGTAAACATGCCGCCCGTAACCACATTGAATTGCGAATCGGCATCATCCACCACGCCGCGCTCATAGACCATAACCAACTGGTTTGGTTCAGCAAAAGGCAACGGCTTCAACAAGATTGAACGCACAATCGTAAACATGGCTACGTTGGCGCCAATTCCCAGCGCCATCACAAGAATCGCAATCGTCGCAAATCCCGGCGCCCGAATAAGCGTCCGCACTCCGTAGCGCACATCGCGCAGCAGGCTCTCGAGCCAGTTCCAGCTCCATGTGCAGCGCGCCTGCTCGCGAAGCAGCGCTGGATTCCCAAACACCCGCAGCGCCGCATAGCGCGCCTCTTCCGCGTTCATGCCGGCGACAATGTACTCCTCGATCTGTCGCTCGAGGTGATCGTGCAGCTCCTCGTTCAGACGCGCGACTGCGCTGCCACGACCAAACAGCATCAACATCCGCATTCGCAGTTGCGCAAGCCAACGCATCGAAACCTCCTTCAGCTTCTGCCGAAAAACCTGGGTGCCCGATCCTCGCAGCGTTGTTGTTTTATGCGGCTAGGGTGGGAAACCACGAACCTGCCCTCGCTCAGACCTCAGCCACAATCAAATCGATGGCCGCCGAGAGCCGGTTCCAGTTGGCGGTCTCGGCCTCAAGCTGTTTGCGCCCCGCACCAGTCAGCGCATAGAACTTAGCCTGCCGCCCGGTTTCGCTTTCCGCCCATTTCGCCTTGATCCATCCCTGCTGCTCAAGCCGGTGGAGCGCCGGATAAAGCGATCCCTGCTGAACCTGCAAAACTTCGCCCGACATCTGTTGAATCCGCTTGCCGATGGCCCATCCGTGCATCGGCTCCAGCAGAATCGTTTTCAGAATCAGAAGGTCGAGCGTGCCTTGTACCAGATCGTTCGGTTTACCCATACTATGATTATCTACAACAGAGTTGTGTAGACCGTCAAGGTATCCCGGCAAATTTTATTCGGAACCTGGCCCGTCTCAATCGACGCCCGCGGACGATTGACAGCTGAAGCAGGAAACCTTTCATCCGCAAACTGACCTCTGTAACCAGTAATCCGAAATCTGCTATCCTCCATTCGCAGGAGGTTGCTCCCCATGCCCGATACACCCATCCGCGTCATCACTGTTGAACGGGAATATGGCTCACGCGGCGGCGAATTCGCTCACGATCTGGCCGCACACCTGGGCTGGCGCCTGCTGGATTCCGAACTGCCTTGCGCCGCTGCCCGCGCCGCCGGCGTCTCGCCCGAGCTGGCCAAGAAATACGACGAGCGCCTCGACCCCTGGTACTACCGCTATGGGAAGGTCTTCTGGCACGACTCGGGCTACTCCATCTCCGGGTTGTCCGATGACCAGGTTTTTGACTCCGAGCGCATGCTGGCGCTGATGAAGAAGGAGATTCTAAAGGCCGCCGAGGAAGGGAACTGTGTGCTGGTGGGACGCGGCGCAGCCTGCGCGCTGGCCAACCTGCCCGGCTGCTTCCACGTGTTTGTCTACGCCACGGCCGCGGCCAAGCGCAACTGGTTCGTCCACGCCTTTCCCGAGCAGGCCGAGCACGCTGACCAGATGCTCGCCGCCTATGACAAGCGTCGCGCCGCCGTGATTCGCAAGGCCTACCAGCAGGAGTGGTGCGCCCGCGGGCTTTACCACATGCTGCTCAACTCTTGCATCGGAACCGACGCTATGATTGCCGCGGTCCAGAGCTGCACCAGCCTCGCCTCCGCCTGCCCTCAGGAAACCGTCTAAACGGCAACCCGCCGCACCCGCGCCCCGATCCGCGTAAACACTTCCCACGGAATCGTTCCTGAAGCCTCGGCGTGCTCATCGGCGCTGATGGTCTCGTCGCCCTGCGAGCCCAGAATCACCACCTCATCTCCGGCCTCAACTCCGTCGATCTCCGTGACATCCAGGACGGCCAGATCCATGCTGACGCGGCCCACCAGCGGTGCCCGCTGTCCACGAACCAACAGGCTGAAGCGGTTGCCGAGTGCGCGGTCGAGCCCGTCAGCGTAACCCACCGCGAGCAGCGCCAGCCGCATCGGCTCGGTGGCCACGAACGCCCCGTTATAGCCGACAACGGCGCCGGCCGGAACGGTTCGCACCCCCACCACGCGTGTCTTCCAGGTGAGCACTGGCTTGAGCCGTGCCCGCGCATCTGCGGCGCGCGCCGGCTCATCCGGCACAAATTTCGGGGCAACGCCATAGAGCGCTAACCCCGGCCGAATCAGCGCCTTCATTGCTCGCTGGGCGGACAACTTCCCAATCCGGACTGCCTCCCCATTCAGCAGCGACGGCGAACTGCCCACGCTCAGCCACTCCGGCGTCAGGCCAGTCGCTGCGATTCGGCCCAGCGCGTCATCAAGAAGCGCAAATTGTGCATCCGTGGCGCGCCCATCCGATTCGTCCGCGGCATACAGGTGCGTGCAAACACCTTCCAGCCGCAGCAATCCGGTAGTGCCAAGCTGCGCTGCAAACGACGCCAAAGCCTCTAGCCCAACTCCTTGCCGGCTCATCCCGGTATCGATCTCGATATGCACCGGCAGCGGCACCGCCGCTGCCGACAGCGCCGCGCTTTCGAGCTCGTCCAACTGCCAAGGTTCCCAAACCACCGCCGTGAGCCGGTGGGCTACCACCGCCGCGCCTTCGCCGGGGAAGCAACCGCACATCACCAGAACCTGAGCTTCGGGACACACTGCGCGCGTCGCCACTCCCTCTTCTACGCTGGTCACGCCCAGCCAGCGCGCTCCCGCCCGCACCGCCGCTGGCGCACATAGCGGGAGCGAGTGCCCGTAGGCATCGGCCTTCACCACCGCCAGCAACTCCGCGTCGCCAGCCGCCAGGCTCTTGAGAAATCGATAGTTATCTTCCAGGGCTCGAGTTGAAACCTCTATCCAGCAACGGCGCATGGTCATTCGGATATCCAAGCATCAGTCTAGCGCGGGCAGATCGATTGCCGGGTCTCGATTCTGAAACCTAGGAAACCACGAATCCCAACCAGGAACATCACCGTAACAGCGCAAATGCCACCACCGTCTCCCCCGTCTCGCCAACTTCATCCAGCACCTCCGCTTCAAGCTCCTGCGGAACCGGCATCTCACACGCTGCAACCTCGTCCTCGCTTGCCCCATTAAAGCAAAGCTCGCAATGTCCCAGCGCTTCGGCGCTGTCCGTCCCGGCATCCATGCGAATGGGCGGCCCAAACACCCGACAAGTCATCGGCCTCCACGCATATACGTCGCATCGGCCGGTCGCCTCGTCCAACGCCGGACAGGCCGCCTCGTTCGCAAAATCCTCGAACCGTTTCCGATCGGCTTCCGTCTCGCTCAACCATCCGGTCGTTAAATCGCCTGGAAACTCCGCTCCAATGGAATCGAGCCACGCTTTCGCTCGCAATTCAATCGCGGCCGCCAATGCCGGCTCAACCGAGCGCAGCGTTTCCATTCCCGAGCGCAGCCGCGCCGCATCCAGCGCATTGATAGCAAAGGCCCCATAGCAGCACTGCGCACACCCCACCCGGCAAGCCAGCCAATCCCCGGCTCGGCGGCCCGCATCGGTCAACGCCGCGTCCACAATCTGCACCAATTCCGCGTCTTTGGGCGGCAAGGTCATCCCGGCAAGAATACGCCAGTCCCTCCCCGCGCATCTCATCCCAGGTAGCACGTCTTTTCCGTCCCAAGCTTCTTCGTGCTATAACCACCTCGAGGACGAAGTTGATCTACCTCGAACACATTCCGGCCGCCCCGCTCAGCCATTGCGTACGCAGCCTTTGGTATGCGCGGGTTCTCAATTCGCCGAACAGCCACGAGCGCGTTCTGCCCACCGGCCGAGTACAGGTGATTCTCAACCTGGCCCGCGACTTTCTTCTCGATCTGCCGGAGGGCCAGCCGCCGAAATCGATGGCGCCGTCGCTGATCGTCGGCGCTCGCTCGACCTACGAGATCGTCGACACCTCTGACATGGCTGACCTGATCGGTATCGTCTTTCAACCCGGCGGCTTCGCGCCCTTCGTCTCGGACTCCGTCGACCTCTTCAGCAATCGAAACATTGGCCTGGAAGATGCGTGGGGTGAGCCTGCCCGCGCCCTTCGTGATCGCCTGCGCGAGCTTCTCACTCCTACAGCCAGGCTTCGCTATCTGGAGCAGTTTCTGCTGCATAGGTTCACCAGTCGGCTCTCCCGGAACCCCATCGTGGATTACGCACTGAAAAGTTTCCACCGTGAGCCCGGCCTGGCAACGGTGCGCGAAGTGGCCAGAAGCACTGGTTGGAGCGAGCGCCGTTTTTCCCAGGTCTTTCGCGAGCAAGTTGGCTTTTCGCCCAAGGCCTGGACCCGTATTCTGCGCTTTCAACGCGCCGTGCAGCGGTTGCACGCGGGAGTGGAAATTCCCTGGGCTGAAATGGCTCTCGAATGTGGCTATTACGACCAATCGCACTTTGCCAACGAGTTCCGCGCCTTCTCGGGTGTCGATGCCACTACCTATTCCGCCCGGCGCACCCTTTGGGCCAATCACGTCCAGGCAAATTAGATTTACCCATTTCCGATTCTTCCAAGAAGTCCGCGCGGCTTGGTGTCATCCTGATGGTGTCATCGTGACCATTTAGTGTCCTCGATGCAAAGGAGTTTCTTATGGCAAACACGCCCACACACTCTAAATCCACCGTCATCCCCGCCCTGCGCTATCGCAATGCCCCGGCCGCAATTGACTGGCTCTGCTCGGTTATCGGATTCGAGCGCCATGCGGTCCACGAAGGCCCGGACGGAACCATCGGCCACGCCGAACTCGCCCTGAACGGCGGAATGATCATGCTTGGGTCCTCGAAAGACGACGAGCACGGGCGGAGGTTCAAATCGCCGGACGAGCTGGATGGGATGGAAACCCAAAGCGCCTACATCGTGGTCGGGGACGTCGACGCCGTGCATGCCCGCGCTGTAGCCGCAGGAGCGCAAATCATTCGGCCTCTGCAGGATACCCCTTACGGAAGCCGCGAATTCGCTCTCCGCGACCCCGAAGGCCACTCCTGGAGCATCGGCACCTATGACCCGTGGGCGGTACAGGCTTAGCACATGCAATTCGCGGGTCAATCGCTGGCTGAAGCCTGCTTCGGCATGGGGTTGTTCGCTGTCACAATCGCCGGCCTTCTTGGAACAAGCGTTTCGCCCAGAATGAAGGCAATTCCGCTCTCCGCCAGGGCTTCGAAGACGCTTGTCCACTCGCCTCCAACCCCGCTGTATGGGTCGGCGATGGCCCTGGGAATGTGAAGGATAGCAACCCATGTGAGAAGCATCGTGCCCAAGAGTGTGGCGGCAAGCGGCGCCTTGACCCGCACAATCATCGCCACGCCGGCAGCTATGAGAGCGGTACCCGCAAACCTGGTCCAGAAGACGGGCCAGGGAATCCACGCGGGGACCAGTGTAGACACAAACGCAACGTGCAGGAAGTGGTCGATTCCGAACACAATGATCATGATTGCCAGCGGATACATCCCCAATGGAATCAGCTCTTCAAACCAACCAACTGGGTTTCCACGGCCACTGGCTGCGCGCAATTGCGGAAGCGTTCCGGCCACCACAAGACCGCCTCCGGCAAGCGTAAGTGCCGTGAGGGCATCGGCCCATCCTTCTACACTCCACAATCCCGACCTCAAGTTTGCGGGTACATGCAGCAGCAAAAACGATAGAAAGAACAACACTCCCAGCAACGTCGCAGCAAGTCGTGCCATTCCGCCAGCCTTGATACCAGCCAGAATCGCTGCTCCTCCGGCGATGAGGATTGTCCCGACCAGGAAGACCCAGAACAGCCGCCCCGGAATCCACGCCGGCCACGCGGGAACCACCATGGGCACAAGTTGCCTGAAGTAGAAATGCTGGACGCCTATCCCGATCAAGCCAAGGGCAAAAAAAGCCCTCCCCATGCTGATCACCCGAGCCTTCGAAACGAAATTCAAGCTCATTTGCCCCGCACCCATTTCCCCCGTTTCCATTTCCTTGAGAACCATTCTTCGTGGAGCGAGCTCGCTTGGCAATAGCCAATTCGCCCCGGTTCGTCCTGCCCTCTTGTTGGCGGGGGATCTTGAAGCTCTTCAAGAAGCTCCTGGACGCCCACGCAACACGCAATTCAAAGTAGCGGCCACCGGTACCGGGAATGCTCTACACTCATTCCGTATCCTTGGAGGCTCCTCTTGCGATCCATTCCAATCGTTCTTCCCTTGTTGCTAATCTCCCTGACTACCGCATTCACGCACGCCCAGCAGGCCCGCTTGCTTGTCGCCGAAAAGGGGCAGCAAAGCCTGGCCATCGTTGATCCCGTTTCCGGCAAAGTGCTGGCCTCGGTGCCCGACGGCGGAGTTACAGGCCACGAGGTCATCGCCTCAGCCGACGGCCGGCTGGCCTTCGTGCCCATCTACGGCAACTCCGGCGTGGGCAAGCCCGGCACCGACGGCCGCACCCTCACCGTCATCGACATTGCCACCCAGAAGGTGGTCAACCTTGTCGACTTCGGCCACGGCGTCCGTCCCCACTGCCCGCTTATCGGACCCAAGGACGGCCTGCTTTACGTGACCACCGAACTCAACCAGACCGTCACCCTGATCGACCCCAAGACGCTCAAGATCGTCGGCTACCTCCCCACCGGCCAGCCGGAGAGCCACATGCTGGCGCTCTCCCACGACGGCCGCCGCGGCTATACCGCCAACGTCGGCCCGGGCACCGTTTCGGTCCTCGACATCCAGGCCCGCAAGGTTCTGAAGATCATCCCGGTCTCAGCGAACACGCAGCGCATTTCCATCTCCCCCGACGACCGGTGGGTCTTTACCGCCGACCAGACCAAACCAGAACTGGTGATGATCGACACCTCCACCAACACGGTCGCCTGGCGTCGCCCCCTCGAAGGAATCGCCTACGGAACTGCCCCCACCCCCGATGGCCGCTTCCTTCTGATCACCCTCCCCGACCAGGACAAGATCGGCGTGTTCGACGTGAAGTCCATGCAGGTAGTTCGCTCAGTCGCCGTCGGAAAATACCCGCAGGAAGTCATCGTTCGCCCCGACGGCAAGGCCGCCTACGTCTCCTGCGAGAAGAGCAACCAGGTCGCCGAGATCAATCTGGAGACTTGGACGCTGACCCGGCTGATCTCAACTGGCAAGGCGACGGATGGGCTCGCCTGGGCGCAAGGGCAGTGATTTCCGTTCATTCAAAAGGAGAAGACTTATGGTAGGATAAAAAGTATGACAATGCAGGCGACGGAAAGGAAGATAAAAAGGAGCTTCACCCTGAGCCCTGAAGCAGTCGCATATGTCGGCGAGACGCGCCGAAAGCGAGGCGCAGGTTCTGACTCGGAAGCAATAGATCTGCTGCTCCGCGAGGCCATGAACGAAGCCAGGCAGCAGGAGATCGAAGCAGCCTGCAGGGAGTTTTACGACACCGCTTCACAGGATCAGTTGGCTGAGCAGCGGGAGTGGGAGAAGGTAGTCGGCGCAAAAGTATTTCTTGGGGTTCGAGATTGAGCCCGCCGCGCCCGCCTCTGCGCGGGGAGATCTGGTGGGTGCACTTTGCCACCGACCCCCAGGGCAAGAACCGGCCAGCCGCGATCGTCTCCCAAAACGGCCGCAATCAGCATCCCTATGCCGACAGTGTGCTCGCTATTCCGCTCTCAACTCCCATGCCGAAGCTTGGTCCCTGGCACCTGCTGCTGCCGGTCGGCGAAACCGGTCTTCCCGCGGATACCGTAGCCCAGGCCGAGATCATCACCGCCGTCAGCAAGGAGCAGCTTATCGAGCCGGTTCCGGGCCATCGCTCTTTGGACAACACGCAGATCTGCCGTCTGGCCGGGTTGGTTCGGATCGCAATGGGGTGTGTGGAGTAGGGCCGGCGCGGTAGGTCGGGGTTTCAATCCCGACAAAAGTCCGACCACCTGAAGAGATACAGGAGGCTCGGCCCGAGGTCTCCCCGGACCGAGCCTCTAACCGACACCAGGAGTACGATGGCTTACATGGCAGTCTATCGCGTCATCCTGCGCCGATCCGAGGAAGGTTACAGCGTTTCCTGTCCTGGACTGCCCGGCTGCTGGTCACAGGGCGCCACCGAGGAAGAAGCCCTGGCCAACATCCGGGTCGCCATGCGCGAATACGTCGAGGCCGCCGAACTTCTCTAACTTGCCAGCGACGTCACCCAATCTCCCGATCCCACCCCTCCAGCACGTCCTTGAACAGGCTCATGAACTTGCCGGCATCGGCGCCGTCGATCAGGCGATGGTCAAATCCCAGGCAGTAGCTCTGCATGGCCCGGATTGCGATGGCGTCACTGCCCTCTGCATCCGTGATGACCACGGGTTCCTTCTTCAGCCCGCCAATGGCCAAAATTGCCGACTCCGGCTGGTTGATAATCGGAGTCCCGAACTCGCCGCCGAAGACGCCCGAGTTGGTCAGCGTGAAGGTCGACCCGGTCGCTTCTTCAGGCTTCAGCTTCTTGGTCCGCGCCCGCTCAGCGAGATCGGCCATGGAACGCGCCAGCGCCACAAAGCTCAGCGCCTCGGCCTGCTTAACTACTGGCACGATCAAGCCCCATTCCAATGCCACGGCTATGCCCAGGTGGATGTTTGCGTGGTAGTGGATCGAACCGTCCTTAAGTGACGCATTCACAATCGGATGCCGTCGAAGCGCCTCAATGGCCGCCGCCGCAACGAAGGGCATGAAGGTTAACTTGACGCCGTGCTTCTGCTCGAAACGGCTCCGCTCCCGCTCCCGCAGGCCAACAATCCGCGTCATATCCACCTTGTAAACGGAGTAGACGTGGGGCGCGATGCGCTTGCTTTCGACCATCCGTTCGGCAATGATGGCGCGCATCCGGCTCAGCGGCGCTAGCGTCCCTGGCAGCGTGGAAGCAGCAGCGGCGGGCATCGCCGAGCCGACCTTTGCAGGCACCGAGGCGGCGGCCAGAGAGGGAACAACTGCACTTCCCGGCCCATGCTCGCTCAGGTACTTGAGCACATCCTCCTTGGTTACGCGCCCACATACGCCCGAGCCCGCCACGGCAATCCGCTCCAGGTCGAGGTTGTTCTCTTTCGCAATCCGCCTGACCAGCGGTGAGAACCGCACCCGGCCACCGTTGCTTGCCTCAGCCTCAGACCCCCCCTCGGGAACCGCAATCGTCGCAGCCGCGCTGGAAGCCTTCGAAGCAGCAACCGGTGGTGCAATAGGCGCACCGGAGGCAACGGCGGCGCCGCCGATCACAGCAACAACGGTGTTGATCTGAACCGTTTCGCCTTCGGAAGCCTTGATCTCGCTCAGCACGCCGGCTGCCGGCGAGGGAATCTCCGCATCTACCTTGTCGGTAGAAATCTCAAACAGCGGTTCGTCCTTCTGAACCGCATCGCCAACCTTCTTTAACCACTTGGTTATGGTGCCCTCAAAGATGGATTCGCCCATCTGCGGCATCACCACCTCGGTTCCGCCTGAAGTCGGACCATCCGAGCCTGCCGATTCGACCTTTTCCAAAGGGGGCGCCGCACCGGCTGTTCCCTGTTCCCTGCCGGGGTCCCCGGCGAGCGATTTATGCTCGCTGGGGTGGCTGTTCCCTATTCCCCGCTCCTCCTCAACCACCGCCACCACGGTGTTGATCCCAACCGTCGCGCCTTCCGCTATTTTGATCTCGCTCAGCACGCCTGCAACCGGGGAAGGAATCTCCGCGTCCACCTTGTCGGTAGAAATCTCAAACAGCGGCTCATCCTTTTCGACCGCATCGCCAACGTTTTTCAGCCATTTGGTGATGGTGCCCTCAAAGATGGACTCGCCCATCTGCGGCATCACGATGTCGGTTGGCATGAATCCCTCTCTCCGCCACGCGGGGGCAAAAAGCCCGCCACGTTCCAGCCGGATTATAAATCGCAGCACGTCAGGCCAGTTGAGCCATGGTCAGGCCCGAACGGGCCCAGCATCAACGCCGCGCAACCGCTCAACCTCTGCCGGCACCTGCACCGGCGTGTCTTGCGCAGGAAACTCCCTCGCAGCCGGATCAGCCTGAACCCGCAGCGCTTGCAGGCTCTCAACCGCCAACACATGCTCGTCGAACACCATTCCAAACTGCCGGGCAGCCTGATGCGCCACCGATTCCAGCGCAGGCACTTCAATACTTGGCCCCAACTCGAGAGCCAGGCTGGTCACCGCAAGGTCCGGAATCCCGCAGGGCACAATCAGTTCAAAATCCCGCAAGTCCGTGGTCAAATTCAAGGCAAACCCGTGCGTTGTAACCCCTTTAGATACATGAATCCCGATGGCCGCAATCTTCCGCTCCGCACCAGCTGGCCACGCCACAGTCTCTAGTCTCCTAGTCCCTGGTCCCTGCTCTTCGGTCCCTGAACCCACCCATACGCCAGTCAGACCCGGCACCCGCCCCGCCGTCACGCCCAGCCCCACACATAGGCGAATCAGCGCCTCTTCGATGCCGCGCACAAAGTCCACCGGCCCCATGCGTCCGCCGTTAGGATTCCGTAGTGTACGCAAATCGAAGATTGGGTATCCAACCAGCTGGCCCGGCCCGTGATAGGTCGCATCGCCGCCGCGGTTGATCTGATGCAGAGTCACACCGCGTGCTGCGAGCAGTTCGTCACCGGCAAGCACATTGGCTCTATTCGCATTCCTCCCCAGCGTGAGCACTGGTGGATGCTCCAGCAGCAGCAGCACGTTTCCGAAGTGCCTCTCAGCCACCAGCGCCGCAATCTCTGCCTGCAGCCGCAACCCCTCGTCGTAGCCCACGCGCCCGAGATAGAGATACTGAATCATGCTGCTTCGATTGTAGTCAGTCACACGGCGAGCACCGTTGCCTCAACCTTGTTCCTTAAGCTTCGCCGAAAATATTCCGGCAAACGCCGCTCGATGCTGCCAGAAAACCAGCAACCAAAGCAGGGTTACAACTACGCCCGGCCCGATCGTCTTCGGTTGCATCACGATATGGAAGACAAGGATGTTGAACAATACCGGACCCAGCAGAACCAGGCCCAGCGCCACGTAGCGGTTGAACAGAAACAGAATTCCGGAGATGCCCATCACCGCGCCAATCGCGTAGGCAAAGTGCGTGCTAACCAACAGGCCTAAAAACTCCCCCGCAGGCCCAGGAGGCAACGGCCCATGAAGGAAATTAAAGAACAGGTTTAGTCCTGAGAACAAAAACAACAGGGCCAGCAAATACCGCGCAATCGCTGCGACTATTTTCATTGAGGCTCTCCTTGGCATTGAGGATCGTTCATGGATCGGGCGCCCCCGGCCGGCGCACCCCAGGCGGACGAAGCCAATTGGGCCTTCGTTCGACCGCTCCATGCTAGCAGCAGATGGCCAGGGCGCGCAGCTGGACTCAAACCATTCTGCACCAACACCCTGAGCCGCCGTTGCAAGGAATTTGATACAGTGGACGCACGGAGTGCCGCTGAACGTCCTTGTTTAATTCGTCCTCTCACCCACTGCCCCGCCGCTTGAGGCTGGTTGGGGTGTGTCTCTGCGCATTCAACCAGAGAGGATGATCTCAATGCAACTTCAAGATCTAGGCTGGTCCGAATTCTTCGAGAGCCAGCTAGCTACCGCACCCGACGGAATCCCCGGACGCGTAGCCTCGGCCAACCACGGCCGCTTCCTTGTCTGGACCGCAACCGGAAGCGACTTGAACAGCCCCTCTGATCCTGGCGAAGTCGACGCCAGCGTCACGGGCGCGCTGCGCAAATCAGGCGCGCTGTGGCCGGCCGTAGGCGATTGGGTCGTTCTTCGTCCGGGCGCCCCGGTTATTGACCGCGTGCTCAACCGCCAGACCAAGCTCTCGCGCAAGCAGCCCGAGCGCGAAATCCGCGAGCAGGTGCTGGCCGCCAACATAGACGTGCTTTTCATCGTCAGCGGCCTCGACCGCGATTACAACCCCCGCCGCATAGAGCGGTTTCTGGTAATGGCCAACGAGAGCGGCGCGCGGCCCGTCGTCCTGCTCAACAAGGCTGACCTGGCGCCTCAGCTTGGTTTTGAGCTCGGCGAACTCGTGGTTAAAGTACAGCAGATGAGCCCGGCCATCACCGTCCTTCTCATCAGCGCCCGTTCCGACGACAATCTGGATGCGATTCCCGCGCAACTTGCGCCGGGGCAGACCGCAGCTCTTATCGGTTCCTCCGGAGTGGGAAAATCCACCATCCTCAACCGGCTTCTCGGCGACGAGCGCCAGGCGACCTCCGAAGTCCGCGCATCAGACAGCCGCGGCCGCCACACCACTACCACGCGGCAGCTCTTCCGTATGCCGGGCGGCTGGCTGCTCATGGATCTGCCCGGCCTGCGCGAAGTCCAACTCTGGGCCAACCCGGATGCGGCTTTGGCAGGTTCAGCTGGCGGCGGAAGCGGAAATCTGGAAGCAAGCTTCGACGACATTCAGCAGCTGGCCCAGAATTGCCGTTTCCGCGACTGCACCCACAACGCTGAGCCAGGCTGCGCAGTGACCTCCGCCACCCTCGACCCCGCACGCCTCGCCAATTACCAGAAGATGCAGAAGGAGCTGGCCCATCTGGAGCGCAAGACCAACCCAAGGCTGGCCAAGGAGACGCGCGCCAAGTGGAATGCGATCGAGAAGTCCGTGCGTCACCACCCCAAACGGGACGGCTCTTAACCGTCTCAACCGTCCCGAAGGCCCGTGCCCCATCCATTTCGCGCCTTTTGTGAAATGGGTGGGAAACTACGAATTCGAATTGCGGATAAACTGGAATCACGCAAGGGGTTGATTGCAATGCGTCCTTCTGAGGTTCTGCCGAAGCATCGCGACACCATCCGTCAGCTTGTTCTGCAAGCTGGCATGGCGAACCCGCGCGTGTTCGGCTCCGTGGTCCGCGGCGAAGATGAGGACGGTAGCGATCTTGACCTCTTGGTAGACCCGTCGCCTCGCGCCAGCTTGATGGACATGGCAGGCCTGCAAATCGAGCTTGAAAAGGCGCTTGGAGTCAAGGTCGACGTTCGCACACCGGGCGAGCTTCATCCGCGGTTTCGCGAAAAAGTTCTCGCCGAGGCTGCCGCACTGTGAATAGGCACGAGTTCCGTGCCCGGGACTACCTGCAGCATATGCTGGAGGCCGCTGATCGGATTCTTGGGTACACAGATGGGGTCACCGAGCAGAACTTCTACTCCAACCAAATGCTTCAAGACGCCGTTGTCCGCAATATCGAGATCATCGGAGAGGCCGCCAACAACCTGCTTGAAATCGGCCCAGAGTTTGCAACGCGGTACCCATCGATTCCCTTCGCTCAAATCTACGGGATGAGAAATCGCGTGGCTCATGGATACTTTGCGGTCAGCTCTGCAATGATCTGGGATTCCGTGCGGGTGGACGTGCCTGAACTGCGCCTGCAGATTGTTAATGTGCTCGGAGAGTTACCGGTTGAGGGGTGAGGATCGCCTGGTCGACCATTCCCAAGCCCCCCATTCGAGACTGAGGAAGTCCACTATGCGCTAAACTACCTACTGGCAGGAGGACCGGGCGGTCGCTGCCGGCTTCTTCGCGCAAGCGAAGTTTGCCGGGGGAGGAAAGTCCGAACTCCGCAGGGCAGTGTGCCGGATAACGTCCGGGACGTGGGCCTCAAAACCCATGGACGGCCAGTGCCACAGAAAAGATACCGCCTCGGCTACCCCCAGCCAGTCTTTCGAGACAGGCCAGGGCATCCCCGGACCGACGGGATGGGTTCGCCCATCTGGTCAGGACTCCGGTGCCGGGGTAAGGGTGAAATGGTGCGGTAAGAGCGCACCGCCCGTCCTGTAAAGGCCGGGGCAGGGTAAACCCCACACGGAGCAAGACCAAATAGGGAGGGAAGCGCCCGCCAAGAGCCAGGCGGCGCTGCGCATCGGCCCGACGCGTTCAGGCGGCTTGAGCAATTGCCGAAACCTCCGGGTAGGTCGCTGATGAGTGTCCGCGGCAACGCGGCGCCTAGAGGAATGACCGCACACGACAGAATTCGGCTTACAGGTCCTTTTGCCGAATTGTTTTTGTCTCATCCCGACAGCCCCGG
>Ga0210388_10001027_pt1 | contig 22190 bp, 20 predicted proteins | sample IncBWC19OmetaG_FD_155485 | JGI IMG/M metagenome (GOLD analysis project Ga0210388, IMG submission 155485) | Forest soil microbial communities from Barre Woods Harvard Forest LTER site, Petersham, Massachusetts, United States - Inc-BW-C-19-O ...
CGTGACAGACGGCTCTGTCCACGCGGCGAGAATACCAGAGTACTTTCGCGCAGCATGGTGGCGCCTTGGGACAGAGTCGTCAGTCCCGGTTTTCGCGACGGTTTAGTTGGGGCGGTAGAAGCGGATGTGGCAGCTTCGGCATAGGTAGGGGGCGCGGCCGAATCTTTTGAAGAGCCATGCGATTAGGCCTACGCGCTCCGTTCGACGGACGTCGGGAGAGCCGCATTTGGGACACTGAAGCTTCTGCGCCATCCGCTCCACGATAGCAATATACTGGGCTGTATCATGCGTATTACCTTGCTCGTAAGCGCAACGCTGCTTGCGCAGCAAAATGTTCCCGATCCCACTGTGTTTCAGAGCCAGGCTCGGGAAGTGCTGCTGGAAGTGGTCGTACGCGATGCGCATGGCAAGCTGATTACTAAAGTCGACCCGGCGCAGGTGTCGGTATTCGAAGACGGGGTGAAGCAGGACATCCGGTCTTTCCGGCTGGTTCCGGGACGTGAAGTGCGGGCGCAGGCTCCGACACCTGCTCCTGCGCCTGCTACGGCGGAAGCTGGAGCTGCGGCGGTCGTGCCTGTGCGGTCGCTATCCAATTCGCAGCCTAATCCACTGCGAACGGTTAATGTTGTGTGCCTGATTTTGAACGACCTGACTCCGGAGACGCGGGGATTTGCGTTTGACGCGGCGAAGAAATTCGTCAAAAACGAATTGCGGCCTGATACTTATATCGGCGTGTTCAGCCTGGATGCGCGTGGGCTGCGGCCGGTGTTTCCATTTTCGAATAATCGCGACAATTTGCTGAAGGCGGTGGAGCTGGCGGCGGTGAATCAGCTTGCGACCATCGCCCAGAGCAGCGCGTCGGTGCTGAACGGATTGAGCATGTCCACGCTTGGCGTATCGCTGAACAGCAGCGCCAGCACGGCGATCGTGGCGACTCCCGGCGCGGCGCCTGGGGCTAGCGTCACCGCTGCTCCGCCGCCCGGGGTTCCTACGGCTCCGGACGGGTCGAACATACACGATCCTCTGGGAACGCGCGGGGATATCGGCGTCGCAGTGAACGCGGGACTGCGGGAAATCGACGCGCTGATCGGGATGGTGAAGCAACTGGGGCAGCTTCCATTTCAGAAGACGGTGCTGTTGATGAGCACGGGGCTGACGCGGCCCCCGGATCAGTTGGAACGTTGGAATTCGCTGATCAGCCAGGCGAACGCGGGCGGAGTTACTTTTTATGGCGTGGATGTGTACGGGCTGGGAGTCTGCCAGGACGCGGCCTCCTGTCCGGAGGGGACGAGTTCGCAGGGCGGATCGCCGGCGATACAGGGATCTCCGGTGACTACGCCGACGAGCGCTTCGGTGGCTCTGACGCAATCGACGGCGGGGATGAGCCAGGGCCAATCGACGGTGGGGTTGGGCAGAACCGACGCTTATAAACCCGGAGGGAGCAGCACGCAGGGGCCTTCGCCGGCCGCGCAGGCCATGGAATCGATGCATCAGACCGATTATTTGCGATTCGCGGTGTTGAGCGCGAACACGCAAGAGGCGCTGCGGGAGATTTCGGAAAGCACTGGCGGATTCGTGATCGCGAATACGAATAACACGGAGGCGCTGCTTACCAAGGTGATGGAGGAAGTGGATACACACTTCGAGCTGGCGTATCGTCCGGCTGCGCCGAGCAATGACGGGCATTTCCGGAAGATCACGGTGAAGGTGTCGAGGGCGGATCTTCGCGTCGAGACCCGGAGCGGGTATTATGCGGTGCCGGACACGGGCGAGGGTCCGTTGACGGCGGGGGATATGGGCGCGCTGGAGGCTCTGGACAGGAATCCGCTGCCTTATGACTTTGGATTTGAATCGAAGGCGTTTCGCTTCCGGTCCGCCAAGGGGAGTTCGCAGTATGCGATCGCGTTCGAGGTTCCGATTGCGAATTTGACTGCGACGGCGGCGGGCAATGCGAAGCATAAATTTCACGCGTACCTGATGGCTCTGGTGAAAGATGCGCAGGGCGAGATTGTCGAAAGGGTGAGCAAGGACGTTCCTTCGGATGTCGCGGACAAGTATCTTGCTGGGCTGCGCGGGGAGACGATGATTTATGAGCATGCCGTGAATCTGAAGCCGGGGAAATATACGGTGGAGACGGCGGTGGTGGACCAGGAAGGCAAACGCGTTAGCACTGGGGTGTTTCCGCTCGAGAACGTCGATCATCAGGGGCTGGGCGTGAGCGACATTACTCTGGTGCGGAGGGTCCACGATCTGGCGCGGCCCGCGGAGACGTCGGATCCGTTTGAGGTTCCGGGGAAAAGGGCGCAGCCGTTTTTGTCGAGCACGCTCGAGGCGGGGACGCAACCTTATATTTACTTCGTGGTTTATCCGGAGCCGGAGACGCTGGAGACGGCGCTGTTGAAGGCCCAGTTTCTGAAGGACGGGAAAGTGGTGGCGACACAGAGGTCGGCTCTACCGGCGGCGGATGCGACGGGGGCGGTGCCCATGACGATGCAGCCTGTGGCGGCGGCGGGGGATTATGAGGTGAAGATAACGGTGGAGCAGGGGCGAGGGGTGGTGGAGGGGAGCTTGAAGTATCGGATTGAGGGGAAGTGATTTTGAGCTGAAACGGGAACCGTGCGCCGATCTAGATTAACCGTCGAGCGAGCGCCGGACACTGCGGACGGTGCGAAAGCCAGGACAGACCGATCTGTCCACGCGGCGTGGGGATTGGCGTGTATTGCGTGATACTGCGGCGCCTTGGGACAGAGTAGTCAGTCCCGGTTTTCGCGATGTGTGCAATTCCCGCAATTGGTGTTACTCTCCGATTATTTTTACCAGGGCGCGTTTTTTTCTGCGCCCGTCGAATTCGCCGTAGAAGATTTGTTCCCACGGGCCGAAGTCGAGCTTGCCTTCGGTGACGGCTACGACGACTTCGCGGCCCATAATCTGGCGTTTTAGATGCGCGTCGGCATTGTCCTCGCCGGTGCGGTTGTGCCGATACTGCGTGATAGGCTCGTGCGGCGCCAGGGATTCCAGCCATTTTTCGTAGTCCTGGTGCAGGCCGTGTTCGTCGTCGTTGATGAAGACGGATGCGGTGATGTGCATGGCGTTGATCAGCGCCATCCCTTCACGGATACCGGATTCGGCTAAGCAGGTCTCCACTTGGGGCGTGATGTTCACGAAGGCGCGGCGGGTGGGAATGTCGAACCACAGTTCTTTGCGATAGCTCTTCACGATTCAATGGTAATCTGATGACAGCCGCATGCGATTCCGTTCGGCAGTGTTGCTGATTGCCGCCGCACTGGGAGTGTGGGGAGTCTTACGCGCGCAGAGGCCTTTCAAACAATACCAGGCGTCGGAATATGAGGATTTTCCGCTGCCTCCGGATTGGAATCAGAAAACCGAATGGACGCGCGCGCGACTGAAGTATCCCAGCGTTTACGGTCCGCGGCGGTATGGGCTGGATCTAAACTGGACCATTGATTTTCCACGCTCTGACCGGCATTTGCTCGAAGGGGTGCGGCGGCTGACGCGCATCAATACGCGGTCCGTGGAGCAGGTGGTGGAGGCGGACGGCTCCGACGACATTTACAACTGGCCGATGTTGTACGCGGTGGAAGTGGGGCATTGGGATTTGCCGGACGATCAGGCGGCGCAGTTGCGCGACTTTCTGCTGCGCGGCGGATTCCTGATGGTCGACGATTTCCATGGGGATGAACCGTATCATCGGGTGTACAGCGAATATCAGGTGTTTCTTGCCAGCATGACGAAGATTTTCCCGGACCGGCCGATTGTGGACCTGGAAGATTCGAATGCGATTTTTCACACGATTTACGATCTGGACAATCGCTTTCAAGTGCCAGGGTGGCAGTGGACATACAGCGGGCGGACGTATGAGGCGGGCGAGACGGGGAAGACTCCACACTGGCGGGCGATTTTCGACGATAAGGGTCGAGTGATGGTCGCGATCTGCCACAACATGGATTTGGGCGATGCGTGGGAGTGGTCGGACGACCCAAGGTATCCGGAGAAGTGGGCGTCGCTGGCTTACCGGATCGCGATGAATTATTTTATTTACGATTTGACGCATTGATCAGTGTGAGCGCGTCCCCAGACTCACGCATGGGGTTATTGGCTGTGTGAAAAGTCAGTTTAGACCGCTCCTGCTGGTCGCGGCTCTGTTTCGAACCTTGGGATTCGGGCTAAATTACTACGCCGTCGCTGCGGAAGGATCGCATTACTGGCGTGAACGCGGGGACTGGAGTTTCTTTGATGAGGGCGGCGCCGTTTTGCCAGAAGCTTAGGAATTCTCGCTTTTCACCGGTGATATAGAAATGGCGGAGGTACGCTGCATCGCACGCGGCGTAATCGGCGAACCACTGGTCCGTTTCGGTGATGCCGAGTTCGTGCAACAGACCCAGCGCGTAGCTGGCGGCTTGACGCTCGTAATCCATCAATGCGGGTAATTGATCGGCGCTCACCGGAGGTTGCTGCGGACGGCCAAGATCATAGGCAGCGGGATCGGTGTTCCATTGGACCGTGTGGCCGAACAGGTGCGCGAGCAGAAAGAGGCGCTGCTCCGGAGTCACGGCATAGTCGATGTGAATTTCGGCGCCGTTCAGATCTCCGGTCAGGGGGTCCGGGATGTCCCTAATGACAATGGGGATGCCGTAGGCAAGCTTGATATGATGCTCTACCCGAAGACAAAGGTCCGCGAAAGGGTGCATGCTCCTCTAAACGCTTTGATTTTAGCCGATTGACGGGATCAGGGAACCGCGTTGCCCGACGCATCGTAGTAGTAGAATGAGGATCGAAGAAAGTAGAAAGAAGGTATCCAGTGATTCTGGGGAAGTTCTGGAACGCGTTTCGGGCGCAATTGAATAAGATCGCAAATGTCTTCTGGGAAGCCGATCCGATTGCGCAGATGCAATATGAATATGACAGCGCCGTCGAGCAGATGAAGGACGGCCGTCAGGGGTTGGAGACGTATCGAGCGCTGGTGGAACGCGTCTCGCGCCAGGTTGCGGTGGGCCGGGATCACGTTCAGAAGCTCGAAACACAGACCAAGACTTATTTGAAGGCGGGCGAGCGCGATGCGGCGGCGAAGTTCGCTCTGGAATTGCAGAAGGCGAAGAAGGATCTGGCGGCGAACGAGCAGCAGCTCGCGATGCACGAAGAGGCGTACGGGAACAATCTTAAGAAGATCCAGCATGCCACCAAGAAGCTGAGCGACGTTCGCGAGAAGATCCAGAAATACGACGCCGAGTTGAAGATGAGCTCCGCGGAAGCCGAAGTGGCGAAGCTGGCGCAGTCCTTCAACATGGACATCACCACCGACTTCGGCAAGATCGAAGAGGTGATTCAGGGCAAGATCGACAAGAATCGCGCGAAGGTGCGCGTGGCGGCCGATTTATCGCAGGAAGGCATCGAATCGATTCAAGCGGAGGAGCGAGTGGAGAAGGCGATGGCCGAAGACGCGCTCACACAGTTCGAGGCGGAGTTGGGATTGCGATCGCCGGAAACGACGAAGCTCGCCGACGCCACCAAGGACCTGGGCCCCGCCGTGACGGACGAGAAGGCCACGCAAACATCGCACTAAAGTAGCGCGAACAACATTTCGAGGTGAAAATTCTATATGGCTAGCGGAAATCCGAAGCCTGCGTTTTATTTAGCGGTTCTGGCTGTCGTTTTGGGCCTGGTCGGCTTGGCGTTGTGGCGTTTGGGAGCCCTGCCGGGCGTGAAGAGTCCCACGAAGATCACAAAAGATCAGATGACCACGGAGACGGAAGCTCCGGATACCAGCGGGATCACTACGGCAAAAGAGTATAAATATGTTCCCGCGGCGAAGCTGCCTCCGGTGCAAGGTATTTCGAGCTACAAGCCGCTGGCGGACCGGACGGTGCGATTCGCGATCAATGTTTGGGCAGGCTGGGCTCCGATTATTCTCGCGAATAACGGATTCAAGGCCGGGAAGATTTGGAAGACTCCCGGAGGGAAGGACTTCAAGGTCGAGCTGATTCTGATCGACGATCCGGTGGCAATGCGGGACGCGTACGCGGCGGGAAATGTCCACGTGGGATGGGGAACTTTGGACATGGTGCCTCTGTTCATGGAGGCGCTTCACAAGGATTCTCGCGTGATGCCGCGTATTTACCAGCAGGTGGATTGGTCCAATGGCGGCGATGGAATCGTGGTGCGGGATAGCGTGAAGAGCATCGCCGATCTGCGCGGTAAGACTGTGGTTCTGGCGCAAAATTCTCCGTCGCATTTTTTCGTCCTCAATGCGCTGATCAACGGAGGCGTGCAGCCAGGGGAGGTGAACTTCAAGTTCACGCAGGATGCGTTCCAGGCCGCAGCGGCGTTCAACGCAGATAAGAAGATTGCGGGAGCGGTGAGCTGGTCGCCCGACATTTACAACCTGGCCAAGGTCAAGGGCAATCGCATGCTGGTGACCACCACGACCGCCAACAAACTGATCGCCGACATCTGGTTCGCGCGCGCGGATTTTGCGAAAGACAATCCGGATATTATCGAAGGCCTGGTGCGCGGCATTTTCGACGGGATGGAATCTTTGAAGGATCAGAACAGCAAGGCTGCCGCGGCGAAACTGATGGCGGCGGGTTACTCGATTCCCGAAGCCGACGCGCTCAGCATGCAGGGCGACGCGCATTCCACGAATTGGGCGGAGAATCAGGAGTTTTTCCTGAATCAAAACAATCCGACGAATTTCGAGCGGACCTGGAACACGGCGTATTACCTCTACAAACGCATCGGTGCGGTTTCGGACAAAACGGAATTCGATCAGGTGATGGACTTCTCCGTCTTGCAGAAGCTGGGCAAAGAGCCGAAGTACGCGAACCAGAAGAACGAGTACGACGTGCAGTTCGCCCCAGCGACGGCGGCAGCGATTCAGGGCGAGTCCGATGAGATTCTCACCAAGACAGTGGTGATTCATTTCTTCCCCAATTCCTGGGATCTTGGCAAGAAAATCACCGACACGGTGGACGGCAAGTCGACCGAGAAGCTCTACGATCCGAACGCTACGTTCGTGGTGGAGGAGATCGGAAAAATGGCCGGCCAGTTTGGCGCGGCGCGCATCGTGATTGAAGGCCACTCCGATTCGTCGATGAAAGATCGCGTCCCGGAATCGGCTGTGCAGGAGCTGTCTGCGAACCGGGCCAATGCCGTGAAGGAATCCATTCTCAAGAAATTCCCGACACTTCAGCCGAATCAGTTCAGCGTGGCGGGAATGGGTTGGGCTCGTCCCGCGGATCCGAACGATCCTTTGAACCAGGCCAAGAATCGCCGCGTGGAAGTAAAGGTGTATCCGCTGGAAGCGACCAAGTAATGGCCGGCTCCGAAACGAAAAGCCAGGGTCTTTTCGATCTGCGCATTTCGCCGGCTCCGCGCACGCGGGTGCTGATCGGCGCGAGCGCGGTGGGGATGATTTTCGCGCTGTGGTTCGTGGCCACGGTCGGCGCGACGCCGGAGCAGCGCTGGGTATCGCCGGTAATCCTTCCTTCGCCCGTGGAAGTGGCGCGAAGCTTTCACCCGCTGTGGTACGAACGAGGATTGCTCGACAGCATTATCGCGACCCTGCGCCGGGTGCTCGCGGGCTTCGGATTGGCGATCGCGGTGGGCGTTCCTCTGGGGATCGTCGCCGGATCGTGGCGCGTGCTGGAAGCGGCGGTGATGCCGGTGGCGCTGTTCGCGCGCAATATTCCGGTGGCTGCGCTGATCCCTTTAACGATCCTTTGGTTCGGAATTGAGGAGACGCAGAAGGTGATGTTCATCTTCATCGCGTGTGTGCCGTTCGTGTATTCGGACTCGGTTCACGCCGTCACTTCCGTTCCGGATCGCTATGTCGAAACCGCCACGACGCTGGGCGCATCGCGATGGCAGGTGATTTGGAAAGTGCTGGTGCCGCTCGCGCTGCCGGATATTTATAAGAGCTTGCGGTCGCTGTTCGGATTGGCCTTCGGCTACATTATGCTTGCGGAATTGATTAATGCGGAGCACGGGCTTGGGTATTTGTTGTCGACCAGCCAACGGCGGGGATTGTCCGAGCACATCATTCTCATCCTGATCGTGATCGGCGCGCTGGCGTATGGAATCGACCGGTTTCTGGGATGGGTTCAGCATGGGTTGTTTCCCTATCAGGAGGACTCAGACTGACCCATGCCAGACGAGTTGATTGTCGAATTTAAAGGAGTCAGCAAAACCTATGAGGCGCCGGATGGAGGCGTCACGACGGCGATTCGCGATATTTCCTTTCAAGTTCCCAACAAGCCGGAGCGCGGCGAATTTGTTTCGCTGCTGGGTCCGTCGGGCTGCGGAAAATCCACCATTCTGCGTTTGATTGCGGGGCTCCGTCCGCAGTTTCCGGCGACCACAGGCACCGTGAAGGTGATGGGAAAGCCGGTCGAAGGGCCCGGGCCGGATCGCGGGATGGTTTTTCAGGATTACACTTCGTTCGACAATCGCACGGTGCTGGACAACATTGCGTTTGGGCTGGAATGCGCGGGCGTATCGCGAAAGGAGCGCGAAGCGCGGGCCAAGGAATGGATTGGAAAGGTGGGTCTCAATCCTTTGCGGGACGCTCACAAATTCCCGCATCAATTATCGGGAGGCATGCGGCAGCGCGTGGCGATCGCGCGGACTCTGATCCTGTCGCCGCACATTATTCTGATGGACGAGCCGTTCGGCGCGCTCGATCCGGGAACTCGGCTCAACATGCAGGACCTGCTGATCGGCCTTTGGAGGGAGCAGGAAGCGACCGTCTTTTTCGTCACGCACTCGGTGGACGAAGCGGTGTTCCTGGGGGATCGCATCTATATTCTCTCGGGCTCGCCGGGCACTATTATTAAGGAGATGGAGCTTCCCAGTCCGGACCGCCCAGCACGCGAAATGCAGCGCGAGCCGCGTTTCAACGAAACTGTGTTCGCGATTCGTGACCTCGTGGAACAGTGCGAGGTTCGGAAGTGAAGACGTCCGCGGGCATCGCGGAATATTTGAAGCGAGCTTTCCTGTATCGCTGGAATCTTTTGTTTTTCTTGGGCGGAGCGGCGGGTGCGATCATTTCTCCGTGGCCCGATGCGATCCTGCCGTTGATTGTCGCGGCGGAGGTCGCATTTTTGGGTGGGCTGGTCTCGCGCCCGAAATTTCGCGATGCGATTGACGCGCAGGTTCACAAGGAAGCGCAGCAGCCAGGGACCGGGGAGTCGCTGGCGGATATCGTAGGTTCGCTACCGCCGCCGGCTCGCCAGCGCTTCGAAACTCTGCGGGCGCGATGCCTGGAAATGAAATCGATCGCACGCGGCGTAAGCGGGCAGCCGGCGTCCACTTCAGAAGATTTGAGCACGCCCGCGCTCGACCGGCTGCTGTGGATCTTTCTACGATTGCTGGTGTCGCAAAACTGGCTCGACCGGTTTCTGCATTCGACCAGCGACACTGAGATACGCGCTCGGATCGAGGAGACTAAGGCCAAATTGACCAGCGTTGGCACGCAGGACGAACGGATTAAACACTCCATAGAAGATAGCGTCGCGGCGCAGGAGCTGCGGCTGGAAAATTACAAAAAGGCCAGCGAAAACGCCGAGTTTGTGCGATTGGAGCTCGATCGCATCGAGGCGAAGATTCAGGCGCTGGTGGAATCGAGCGTCAACCGGCAGGATCCGGACGCCTTCACGAGCCAGATTGAAGGCGTTGCCGCCAGCGTCCAATCGACCGAAGCCGCGATTCGGGAATTGCAGCAGATTACGGGTGTCGTGAATCAGATGCAGGAGCCGCCTGCGATCCTCGATGCGGATTGGCGAAAGGTTGCGCAATGACGCCGGAGCATAAGCACGCCAGAGTCCCCGAATGGTTTCCTGCGTGGGCGGCGGAGCTATCGGAGCTTTATTTTTCCGGATCAACGTCGCTGTTTGTGCTGCACGGCAACGTGCATGACCTGGTCCCCTTGACCGCCGACGGGTCGGCCTATGGAGGTGCTTCCGATTTCCTGGCTGAGCAAGTGTTCGGGCGCTGGGACCTGGTGCTGTACTACGATCTCGCGCGAGGCTTGCGTGCGTTCGCAGGTCGCGACGGAGCGCGTCTCAAGGAGATGGTGGTTCGCGCGAACGAAAAGGTCGGGGATCTGGCACTCGCTAGAAAAGATCCTTCGACGACGTTTGCAATGCTCGACCGCTTCGTGCAGAACAACATCATGGCCGGTGAGGATAGCGTCAGCGCCGCGATTCTGATCGACCACGCGTCTTTCCTATTGCCGAGCGGCGAGCCCGGCCGCTTGAGTCCCGCGGCATCGCAGCAGGTGGTGACGCTGCTCAACTGGGCGTCGAGTCCGCATGTGAAGCGGCTCAACATGGCGATGATTTTGATGGATGACAGCGCTGCAGCGCTCAGCGAGCGGGTGACTTCGAATCCTTATGTTGCCAGCATTGAAGTGTCGATGCCTGATGCGGCGGCACGCGCCAAATTCCTGCACTATGCGTTAGAGGGTCGCGATCTGCACCTCGCTTCCGATTATTCGGAGGCTGAATTAACGCGGCTCACCGCTGGTATTTCGTGCGTCGATATCAACGTGATGATCCAATCCGCGTTCGAATCCTCTCACCGGCTGGATGCGACGCGGATGCGGGGGCTCAAGAAAGAATTGATCGAGCGGCAATGCCGAGGTCTGCTCGAATTCATGGAGCCCAAATGGAATACCGATGTCCTGGTGGGTCACGCGGCGGTGAAACAGCGCCTTCGCGAGGACGCGCAACTACTGCAACGCGGCGATACCGAAACGCTGCCGATGGGTTATCTGGTCTGCGGTCCGGTGGGAACGGGAAAGACGTTTCTCGCGCAATGTATGGCCGGCGAGATGGGCGCTCCGTGCCTGGTGCTCAAGAATTTCCGCTCGAAATACGTCGGCGAAACAGAGGGGAACCTGGAACGCGTGCTTGGCGTATTACGAGCCATGGGACCCGTGGTGGTGGTGGTGGACGAGGCCGACGCCGCGCTCGGGAATCGCGAGCAGGAAGGCGATTCCGGAACGTCCAGCCGCGTTTTTTCGCTGATCGCTGCGCAGATGGGTGATACTCGCTATCGCGGAAAGATTCTGTGGATGCTGCTGACTTCGCGACCCGACTTGCTTCCCATTGACCTCAAACGGCAGGGGCGCGCCGAGGTCCACATTCCTTTGTTTTATCCGACGGCCCAAAATGAATTGCACGCGATGTTTCAAGCGATGGGCCGCAAGGCCGGCATCAATTTGAGCCCCGACGAAATCCCCGACGTTCCTCTCACCGGACAGTTTTCGGGAGCGGACATTGAAGGCATCGTGACCAGGGCCGCGCGCCGCAGCCGTTTGATCGGCGAACCGGGCATCGGCAAAGCTGCGCTGGAGCGCGAGCTCGCGAGCTTTCTTCCGTCGCTCGATGGGCTTGAAAAAGAAATGCAGGAAATCGCCGCGATGCTGGAATGCACCGACGCTGAGTTTTTACCCGAGGCGTTTCGTAAGCGCGTTCAGGAACCGGGCGGACGCGAACGCCTGCAACACCGTTTTTTCGAATTGAAAGGCATTCTATGACCAGAATCAGTTGGTTCGATGAGCACACGCACATGCCGGTGATTGATGAGCAGGTCAAAAACCTGTCGTCCTTCGTCGACGCCATGGCGGACGGAGTTATCGACGATAGCGAGCTCCACAAGCAGCAGGCGAGCGTGGTTGCCGCGATGAAGGCGGTGGAAAGCGAATTGACCGATGAGCAGCACGCGAAAATCACGCGGCTGATGATCGAGCTGAGCGCCTATAACGTCATGCGGCTGTTGCATGAATTGCAACAGAGCCGGCGCGAACATGCGCGAACCGCGCTAGGGTAATCAAACCGTCCGCGCTCGCATTGTCAACACTTGTAAACGATTGATGGCACAGGACTAACGGTCCATGCGCTAAGTACGCACGTTCCATTGTCCGAAGTCGCTGAAGAACGTAATATGATCTCAGAGACAAAGGACAAATCTGATGAGAAAAACAATCCTCCACCCGCACGTCGAGCGGCTCTGATTCGAATGTAGCCGCTTCTAACCCTCCATAGTTATATCCGCTCTACCCCTGCGTTGATCCTGACGCCCGAGCCTCGTCTGCTGATCCCGTCTTTCTAAGTCCAAAACAATGAACAAGTTAATAGTCGCTGCCCTCTTCGCGTCCGCGTGCCTGCCGGTTTTGAGCCAGGGTATTTCCAAGAAGCAAATCGGGGCGCCAATTACGGTTTCCGTCAAAGATTTCGGAGCGAAAGGGGACGGCAGTACCGACGATACCGCGGCGATTCAGCGCGGCCTAGCCGCTGCGTGCGGCGAAAGCTTCCGGGTCTTGGGTACCACCGGCGCGGGTGTCTCACCCATCGTGATCACCTCCGCGACGCCGCACAATTTCATGAACGGCTCTCCGCTCACCATCACCGGCATTGAAGGAAATACCAATGCCAACGGCCGCTGGCGCGCGACGGTGCTTTCATCGACGACCATGGCGCTGTTTACTGAAACCGGCGAGCCCAGTGTTGGAAACGCCGCATACATGGATGGCGGAACGGTCACGGCGCCGTCCGCACCCGGCCTCTACTTCCCCGCGGGAACGTATAACATCAGCACGCCTCTGGTCACGGGTTGCGCTATGTACATTTCGGGCGACGGCCCGACAAAGAGCATCATTTTTCAAACTCATCAGTACGCGCTGAGCCATGGCATCGTCGCGAATCATTCACTCACCATGCGAGATATCGCGGTGAATACAACTCCCCTCACGGTCGATTACGCCATGATCGGCGTGTTTGGAGGGACATCGGCGGCCTCGGCTCCCATGCTTGGAGACGTGTTTACATTTGTGCGCTTCAACTCATCGGGCTTCAATTTCGGACTCGATATCAACGGCACCAGCGATAGAGACATGCTCGAATCGATCACCGTGGACGATTGCAACATTTCGGTGGGCACCGAGGAGAATGCGGTCAGCCAGCCGATCAACGCGGCGAACGCCCGCTTCCTCACGGTGGAGAATTCCACGCTGACGGGCGACAGCATTCCGGGAGGCGCGGTTCATAACGATCACGCCATTTATACCCTCGCCGTTCGCGGCGCGCTGATCCGGAACAATCTGCTTCAGGATCACGGCAACTCCGCGATTAAACTGCTTCAGGGCGGGTTCTCATCTCTAGTGTGTCCAACCATTCAGGACTATAGTTCCTGGACCATCGACAACAACCGGATCGAAGGGTCGGGGATGGCGATCGCCGTTTATTCCTACTGCGCTTTGATCATGCCCTTGATCGTCATCTCGAACAATCAGATCTCGAACATTCCGGACAGGTATCTGGGCGACTACGCGGCGGTGTATATTGAATCCGACTGCCAGTCGAACATGGTCAGCGTGCTGTCAAGCGGCAACACGTTCACGAATCTCGGTCTGGGCGGCATCGTTCTCGACTCTCAAGTGGAAGCTGACAAAACCTGTGCCGCGCCGGCCGTGCAGGGCACAATTTCCAATTTCACGAGCATCGGCGACACGTTCGTGAATTGGTCGATGACGTCGGCCGGTATGTTCCCGGCGATCAATAGCACGGGCGAGAATCTGATCCACGCATCGGTTTCTGAGTTGAGCGCCGCGTCGGACACGAACCTCGCCTTGAACCTCTCCTCGTTCGCAAATGTCGTAGTAAGAAACTAATGGGCCGTCGTAATTGCGCTGCAACCCCGAACCTAACCGCTCCCGGAATCCCCGATTCGAACTATTCCTGCCGCAAAGCCAGGATCGGGTCCACTCGGGTGGGCCGTTGAGCGGGTACAAATGCCGCGAGCAGCGCTACCCCGGTGAGTATAACGGCGACCATCGCAAACGTGAGGGGATCTCCCGCCTTGACGCCGAAAAGCAGCCCCGCCAGCAGGCGCGTGAGTCCGAAGGCGGCCGCCAATCCGATGACTACGCCCGTGCCAACCAGGCGCACGCCCTGCCCCAGGATCATTTTCATCATTTGTCCGCGACCCGCGCCTAGAGCCATCCGGATACCGATCTCCTGCGTCCTTTGCTCCACCGCATAGGACATTCACCCGTAAATTCCCACCGCGGCCAGCAGCAGCGCGACAGCGGCGAATACTGTGAGCATCAGCATGTTGAAATTCTCTCGCGTAGTGGAATCTTTGATCACGGTTTCCATGGTCAGGATCTTCGAGGGCGTCAGTTGCCCGTCCAAAGTTTCGAATTCGTGCCGAATGGAAGCCGCCCCCGATAAAGGATCGGTCTTGGTACGAATCAGCCAACTGAGCGGCAGCAGGCCAATCGCTAGTTTAAAATCGCGGTATTCGCGCCGATGACGAGGGCCAGCGCGAGGATAGCAACAATCGTGAAACCGGGGCTTTTAAATCAGAGTGCGGAAGGAATGGCGAACGTCCGCGGCTGAATTCCATATGAATCTCCACACGAATCACCGGTTTCGTTGGTTCCCGATTTTAGACGCGATATACTGACGTTTGGCCCTGACCTCATCGGGGACACCCATCGCAGAGGTGATGTTTGAGTGTAAACCCCAGGCAGGACGTCCAGACCGTTACCGTTGATGGACAGCCTGTTCAAAAATTAATTCACGGCGTAATCATTCAGAAATCTGTAACCCACATAGACGACCGCGGGACGCTGTGCGAAATCTTCAGCCCGCATCGCCCGCCTCATCCCGCTCCGCTGGTGTACGTCTACCAGTTCACGATTCGTCCAGGCAAGATCAAGGGCTGGCACTCCCATCGGTTGCACGACGACCGCATTTTCATCAGCCAGGGGCAGGTCAAAGTGGTGCTCTACGACAGCAGAACAGACTCGCCGACTTTCGGAATGATCAACGAGATTCACCGCAGCGAATTCAGCCGCGACGTGATGGTGATCCCGGCCTTCGTTTATCACGCGCATCAAAACATCGGCACCACCGACGCGCTGTTCGTCAGCATGCCGACTAGACCCTATGACCATCAGAGTCCGGATGTCTACCGTTATCCTCTCAATAGCGATCAGATTCCTTATCGTTTCGAAGATCGCAAAGGCTGGTAGAGCCGTTGGTGAGCGTTATCATCGCCACCTACAACTACAGCAGCGTGTTGCGCTGCGCGATTCATAGCGTTCTCGGACAGACCTACCGCGATTTCGAGATCTTAGTAATCGGCGACGGCTGCACGGACGATTCAGAAGCCGTAGCCGCGTCCTTCGGAGACCAGAGAATCCGTTGGCACAATCTGGCGCGTAATAGCGGATATCAGGCCGCGCCAAACAATGCCGGCCTTCGAATCGCGCGCGGCCGATACGTCGCCTACCTCGGTCACGACGACCTGTGGCTGCCGAATCATCTCGACCTTCTGGTTCAAAAAATCGAACAGACCGGCGCGGACGTCGCCTATAGTTTGGGCATCATGATCGGGCCTCCCGAAAGCCCCGTGCGCGTGCTGACCGGCGCGACAAAATCGGGTGCCTATGAATCGGATGCTCTGGTTCCTCCCTCGACCATTCTGCATCGAGCCGACGTGATCAAGGACACGGCCGGCTGGAGAGATTATCGCGAACTGCATACCCCCAGCGACGTCGCGTTCCTCTCGACAGCCTGGGCCGCGGGCAAGCGTTTCGCGCAGGTTCGCGAACTGACGGTTCTCAAATTTAATGGCGCCTGGCGGAAGGACATCTACAAGACGAAGCCATCCTTCGAACAGGAGGCTTATCTCCCCAGATTGAACAACCCGTCGCTGCCGATTGATGAATTGACGCTTCTTGCGCTGGCGCAAGCCGAGGGAAACTCGCGCAGTCCGTTTGAGTTTTCAACTCCGCCTAAGGACGCACCCGCGGGTTGGAGCGTCGATCAATGGCGCGAACTCAAAGGTCTGCCGCGTGCCGAAGGCGAGCGGGCATCTCTTCCTCTTTATCGCGATCCGGGAGCCTTGCGGAGCCACAACCGGGCGCAGGACATCGTGCCGCAGGATGGGCTCGCCGCGCTTTATGCCGGCAACAATCTGCCGACAGGAATTTTTCTAGGCCGCGGCTGGCACGAATTGGAACGCGATGGCGAACAGTTTTTCCGCTGGATCGAAACGGACGCCGAAATCATCGTGACCAACCCCTCCGCCGAACGCCGGGCGCTAGTCCTCGACGTAGAGTCAGGACCCTCCAGGAACTGCAGTCCGTTCGAGCTTACGCTCACCAGCGAGTACGGCGAACCCGTGGCGACCGCAACCGTGTCCTATCGTCACCCGATCACGTTGGAAATCCCTCCCATCGCGGCGGAACCAGCCGTCTTCAGGCTAGTAGTTCCCGGCAAAGGCGCAAACATACCGGGCGACAGCAGAATTCTAAATTTCCGAGTATTTCAAATACGCTGGGGCACCTCAACTACCGCGGAGCCGACGTAACCACCCCGCCGTCAAGCCGCACCGAAAGCTGCTTGCCAAACGGAATCTGATACGTCCACGTCTCGCGCGGAGTATCGAGCCCTTGGATCGACGACACCGATAAAGGCGTACCGAGGAGCGACAGCACTTCTTCACGATTCATGCCCACCTTCACAGCCATCAGCTTATCTTCCGCGACCGTCCGTGCAGGAGCTCCCGGGAAATCCCCCATGATGATTCCGTATAACTCCACCCCCAAATCGGACTTCATCGCCTTCTTGCCGGCCTCGCCAGCCAGCAGCGTTTCGTCTTTCGCGGTGAACTTGAGGGTCGTGCCCGTGCGCTCGATTGCCAGGGCATCCAGCACTCCCACACCGGTCTTCTCTCGAACAGCCGACTTGACGCGGTCCACCCAGGCTGCCATTTTCTCCGCATTGCCCTCAGAATCCGCCACCACTTCGCCATCGATGCCTGCGGGCGCCGCAAGCCGGACACCCATCGCGAACTGCCGGATACCCGGAAGCGCGGACGCCTGGTGCGCCCCGGCCGGCGGCTCCGTCACGATCCACGTCTCATGATCCTTGGACAACTCCCGCGCGCGCCGCGCCACCCATCCGCCACCGGTAGCCGGCTTCGCGAGCCTGCCCAGCGCAGCTTGAATAGAAGGCTCCGGTCCGATCATCATCGCGTGCGCGTCTCCCAAAAATACCGGCTGAATCCCCTGCGAGTAGAACATCCTCGCGGCGACCCCTTGCTCGAACTTGCCGGTCATCACGATGACCAGATCGCCAAGACCGGCGAAGGAAAGCCATAAATGATCCATCTCCTTCAGCGCGCCGAGCATCTTGTTGCGGTCGTCTTCGCCATCGGCTGGTCCGAACACAGCGGAGACCAGCTCCGGCGACTGAAGAATCTTTCCGAAGTCGATCCCGACGGCCAATTGTGCATTCGGCTGAAGGAAGCGCAGATAATCCTTATGCGTCAATGGAACCACGCGAGCCTGCTGCGCTCGCGCCGGAGCCGCCGTCGCAGTCCGATTCGTCGGCTGCGTTGGAGAAGCCGTGCCGGTCCACCCCGGGGTCAGCGGCTTCATCTTGGTCATGTCATGCGGTTCGTACAACCCCGCCTTGACTAACCCGCAAGCCTGACTATTTGGGTCTTTGACACAGGCGCATCGAGCATCGACGTCCAGCGTGATTCCGGTGCAGTTAGGCTGGCTCCAAGCCGCCAGCGACGCACCGAACAAGGTGATAAGAATCCGGTAACGCATCTTGACCTAATTGTTTCACTGCGTCCCTTAGCCGTCGATGAGGGAAATCCCCGAATTCACCCTACTTAATTCCCCCGAGCGAGGTCCGCCTTCGCCGCAGCCTCGTCCTTTAAAGGAGTCACTTTGTCCGGGTCGATCCGCACCATCAGGTAGCGAATATGATCGTCAATCTTGGTAAACCAATGGCCGACTCCAGCCGGGATCACGATGACGTCGCCCGCCTTGAGTTGAACCGTCATCCCGTTCCGGATGGACGTCCCGTTGCTCCCGGGACCGTTCAACAGCCTCACATTTTCATTGGTCGCCGGCCGCCGCTTCGGGTCCACAATGTCCGGACCCGTTACCAGCGTGGCCGACCCATCGATGATGTGATACACCTCGCTCACCAGATCGTGTTCGGCAACCGGATTTTCGCCAGTCAGGGTGCGGCGGTAAACCACTCCAATGTCGATATGACTCTTCCCGATATCCACGGCCCGCACCTGTTGATCGGAAACGTCATTGGCTACAATCCTCGACGGCGCGCGCTTCAAAAACGCCTGCAATTCGTCATTGCGGATATAAGTTGCGGAACACCGGTCGCAACTCGGTTTCGTCTCCTGCGCGCACAACGCAAACACCACCGCAACCAAGCCTGGAATCAGTTTACGCATCCTTCACCTCACAGATTGTTTCGGCCATAATACGCCTTGATCTTTCGTCGTAACCGGAGCCAGCCCTTTGTAGACGAACCTCTGCACGCGCTGCCCCCGGTACGTTTCCGTCGTGTAGATGTTCCCTTTGGAATCGGTCGCGATGCTATGCACGCCATAAAATTCGCCAGGCTGCCTTCCTCCCTGCCCGAAACTGGTCAGCAATTCGAGCGTCGTCCGATCCAGAATCCGCACCTTATCGTTCTCTCCGTCCGCCAGATAAATAAACCTCTGCTGCGGATCCCGTGAAAATGCAATGTCCCACGCCGAGCCCGATCCCAGCGTCCCGGTCTCAAAAAATGCTTCTTTCACAAACGTCCCATCGGGTTTGAAAACCTGAATCCGATCGTTCACGCGGTCGCACACGTACAACAATCCGTCGTTGGAAAGCTGCGCGCAGTGCACCGGATTGCGGAACTGCTGCGCCGGCGGTTCGCCTGGCTTGTAAGGACCCGGATTCGCATCGTCCGGCTGGTGGCCATACGCGCCCCAGTGGCGTTTGTAAGCCCCGGTATCGGCATCGAACACGATCACGCGACGGTTGCCGTAGCCGTCCGCGACATACAGTTCGTTGGTCTTCGGATCGACAAACATCTTCGCCGGCTGCCGCAAATTCGCGACGTCGTTGCTGCCCTTGCTCTGGCCCGGCTTGCCGATCTGCAAAAGAAATTTCCCGTCCTGCGTGAATTTCAGCACGAAGTCATCCGGCGCGCCGCTTTCGGGTGTACGATTGTTGCCGCCAATCCACACGTTCCCTTGGTAATCGATCGTGATCCCGTGGTTCGAAACCGGCCAATCGAAACCCTCGCCCGGACCGCCCCAGTGGCGCAAAAGATTACCCTCTTGATCGAATTCGAGAATGGGAGGCGCGCCCGCGCAACACTGCGCCGTCGGCGGATTGGTGGTGGCGTGCAGCTCGTTTTGCTCCAGCGAAGAGGGCCGATGAATGATCCAGACATGATCTTTCGCGTCCGTCGAAACGCCGATAGTCGCGCCCAGAATCCAGTTGTTCGGCAGAGGCCTCGGCCACGTCAGGTCTACTTCGAACCTCGGTGCCATCACCGTCGCCGCGTGAACCGCGGGGCGTCGCGATAATGCGACACACAGCGCGAGCAACACAATACCCAGCCACAAAAAGCGCTTCATCCCGCCCCCTCCTTTGGACTTCAATTACTATATACCGGAGAGGCGCATCCTGGACGTTCATCTGATAGACGGCACCTATGAGCTGTTCCGCCACTACTACGCGCTGCCTTCCGCGCGCGATCGGGACGGGCGCGAGATCGCGGCCGTCCGAGGCGTGCTCACCTCGGTTTTGGGGATGATCAAAGCCGGAGCCACCCACCTCGCCGTCGCCACCGACACGGTTATCGAATCCTTCCGCAATGACCTGTGGCCCGGCTACAAAACCGGCGACGGCATCGATCCAGCTCTGCTCTCGCAATTTCCTTTGCTCGAAGAGACCCTCAAGGCCGCCGGAATTGTGGTCTGGGGGATGGTGGAGTTCGAAGCCGATGACGCGCTAGCGGCGGGCGCATTCGCGGCTGCGAACGACCCTCGTGTCGATCGGGTCATCATCTGCACTCCCGATAAGGACCTCGCGCAATGCGTGCGCGGCACACACGTCGTCCAGCTCAATCGCCGCACTGGAGTCACACGCGATGAAGCTGGAGTCATCCAAAAGTTCGGCGTTCCTCCCGCGTCGATCCCCGATTATCTCGCCCTGGTCGGCGACGCAGCCGATGGCTATCCGGGACTGCCGGGATGGGGCGCAAAATCCACGGCTGCGGTCCTGGCAAAATTCGGCCATATCGAATCGATCCCCGCCGACTCCAGCGATTGGCACGTGAACGCCGCCAACGCCAGCGCTCTCGCCTCGACCCTGTCCCGCGAGCGCGACCAGGCAATGCTGTTCCGAACCCTGGCTACCCTGCGCACCGACATCCAGCTTTTCGATAACGTAGACCAACTCCAATGGCAAGGCCCAACGCCTGGGCGCATGTAGCGCACGCACTCATGCGTGCCGCGTTGACACTCGTGTCTTCGCTCAAGTTTCCACCAACCCTCACCACATCTTCACCATCACCACCCCATGCGAAGCCACATCAGCCGAATATTCCCCCGAAACCTTCTCCCGATCCGCATGCGCCCACAGATCCCGAACACTCTTCGACCCCGTGATCCCCAGATCGGCCCACCGCGCCGTTACCTTCGCACGCTCCGCCCCGCGATTGAACAAACCCACCGCGATCGCGCCACCGGCAAGCTGCCTGGACCAAACTTCGAGATCCCCATTCTTCGCGACCCTCGCGCCCTGTTTGCCCCAAGCATCCTGATCCACCGCGATCACTTCTTTGTTCTGCAAAATCGCCGTAATTTCGGGCGGCATGTTCCGCACGTCGTTGCCCGCCATTAGAGGCGCCGCCAGGATCGACCATAAACTCATGTGCGTGCGATACTCGTCCATGCTCATGCCTCCATTGCCCACCTCGAGCATGTCCGGATCGTTCCAGTGCCCCGGCCCTGCATACTTTTCGAGCCCCATTTGTTCGTCGAAGCCGAGAGCCGCCATCGAAGCCCAGGTGTCGCGAATATCGTGTGTCGTCCGCCACACATTCCCGCCCGCCTTCGCGCCCCATTCTCCGACGTTCAACATGCCGTACTGGCACAAGCTGTAAACGATCGGCCGCCCAGCGTCGGCTAGCGCCTGCCCCATCTTGGCGAACACCGCCGGCATGGACGAAACCTCGAATATCCGGCTTGCGCTGCACCAGTCGTATTTCAAATAGTCGATTCCCCACGCTGCGAACGTCTTCGCGTCCTGCTCCTCGTGCTGATAACTGCCCTCAAATCCCGCGCACGTCCGGGGCCCCGGCGATGAATAAATTCCGAGTTTCATCCCCAAACCATGAACATAATCGGCGAGCGCCTTCATGTCCGGGAACTTTTCGTTAGCGCGAATGTTGCCCTTCGCATCGCGAGTCCCTTGCCAGGTGTCGTCGATGTTGACATACACATAGCCGGCATCCTTCATGCCGTTCTTCGCCATTGCCGCGGCTACCTCCCGCACCACTTGATCGCTCACCCGCCTTTGAAATTTGTTCCAACTGTTCCATCCCATCGGCGGCGTCTTGGCCAATCCATTTGGACGAACAGCACCAGAAGGAGCCGGCAACACCAGCTTCGCCGCCGGTGGCGCATTCTTGGGAGCTTCGGTCGATACCCTCTTCGCCAGCAGTTCACGTGCGCCCCCGCCCATCTTGAACAGCAGCCCGTCAGCAGTAATTTTCGCGGTGTATTGCGTTCTGCGTTCCACTCCGTAAAAATCGCCGATCACCGTAAACGAAACGGAATCGCCGCTGATCTTACCGTCGGCGATCCAATCGTCGCCCTGCGTGGAAACCAGGTAACCGGCGAGTCGATCGCCTTCGGATTTGAGCTCGAAAACCGTCTGCCGCTTATCGCCATTTGGAGCCTGCGTCTCCGCAACCCAGCGTCCGGTCAAATCGGCCGCCTGAACCCACGAGGACAGCATCGCGCCGAATATCCCAAAGAGAATGTATTTCACCTTCGCTCCTAAAACTAATCCTTAGCCGCTGCCGTGGTCTGCCGCGCGATCAATCTGGTTCCCACGCGATATTCTCGTCCAGCTCGCAACGGATCCGCCATCATAGTCCACAACGCCTGAAACGCCACGCGTCCGATCTCGATGCGTGGCACCGAAACCGTAGTCAGCGCCGGCTGCGTGTACTCCGCGAACAGAATATCGTCGAATCCCACCACCGATAAATCTTCCGGCACTTTCAACCCTCCGTCGTAGGCGCGATGCAGCACGCCGATCGCCGTCAGAT
>Ga0210388_10001029_pt1 | contig 22181 bp, 19 predicted proteins | sample IncBWC19OmetaG_FD_155485 | JGI IMG/M metagenome (GOLD analysis project Ga0210388, IMG submission 155485) | Forest soil microbial communities from Barre Woods Harvard Forest LTER site, Petersham, Massachusetts, United States - Inc-BW-C-19-O ...
GCCGTCGGCGTCCACCGTGAACGTCACCTCCAGGCGCGCCATCCCGGCGGGCATGGGCGGAATTCCTTTGAGGGTGAACTGCGCCAGCGATCGGCACTGCTCGGCGAGCTCGCGCTCCCCCTGCACGACCTTGAGCTCGAAGCCGGTCTGCTTGTCGGCGAACGTGGTGAAGGTCTGGGTGGCTCCGCAGGGGACCGTGGTGTTGCGGTGAATGATCTTCTCGACCACGCCCCCCATCGTCTCCAGCCCGAGCGACAGCGGCACCACGTCGAGCAGCAACATGTCCCCCTGCCCGGTGCCGCCGGCCAGGACGTCCGCTTGCACCGCGGCGCCCAGCGCGACGACCTCGTCGGGATCGATGTCCCCGAGCGGCGGTCGCCCGAAGAGCTTCTCCACGAACTGACGCACGAGCGGCATGCGCGTCGCGCCGCCGACCAGAATGACGCCCGAGAGCGCCGCCGGAGATTCCGAGCCCGTCTGAGGGTTTCGGGTGAGATCGATCTCCGCGTCCTTGAGCGCGCGCCGCACGGGCGCCGCGCAGCGCATGAGCACCGGCTCGACCAGGAGCTCCATCTCGGTGCGTGTCAGGTGCGCGGTCCGGTTTCCGTCGGGCCAAGCGATCTCGACCGCCGCTTTCGCCTCGGTGGTCAGCTTCTCTTTGACCGCCCGGGCCGCGTCGAGAACCCGCCGGACCAGCCGGGGGTCACCCGCCGCCGCGTCCGCCAGCCCCCACTTCTCGAGAAGCGCACCGGCGATCGCGCGGTCGAAGTCGTCGCCGCCGAGCGCCGAGTCGCCGCCGGTCGCCTTCACCTCGAAGACGCCGTCCTCCAGCTTCAAGATCGAAATGTCGAACGTGCCGCCGCCCAGGTCGAACACCGCGAAGGTCCCCTCGGCCTGCTTGTCGAGCCCGTAGGCGATGGCCGCCGCGGTCGGCTCGTTGATGAGGCGCAACACCTCCAGCCCCGCCAGGCGCCCTGCGTCCCGCGTGGCCTGCCGTTGGCCGTCGTCGAAGTAGGCCGGTACGGTGATCACCGCGCCGTCGAGCGGAGCGCCGAGCTCAGCCTCGGCGCGCGCCTTGAGCGCCTTCAGGATCTCGGCCGAGACCTCCATCGGCGTGACCGCCCGTCCCGCCCCGACGTCGAACCGCACGACGTTGCCGCCGTCACCGGCCGGCGGCGCGAACTGGTAGGGCGTCAGCTTGCGCGTCGCCTCGGCGTCACCGGGCCCGCGCCCCATGAAGCGCTTGACCGAGGCGATCGTCGAACGTGGGAACTCGGTGGCCAACCGATCGTGCGCCTCGGCGCCGACGACGATCGTTCCGTCCTCGGCGTAGTGGACCACCGACGGCAAGATCGCCCGGTCCTGCTCGTCCCGCAGGCAGACCGGGCGCCCGCCGTCGACGATGGCCACCAGCGAGTTCGTGGTGCCGAGATCGATCCCGATCGCGCGCGTCTGGCAGGCGCGCTTGGTGGGCGAGGCCCCCGGCTCGGAGATCTGCAGAAAGGCTTCAGCCACGGTCGCCTCCGGACGCAGCGCTGCGCTCCTCGTGAGCGGTCACCTCATCGAGAAAGCGCTGGTAGTACCGCAGGGACATCAGGGCCCGCGCCGCCGCGTCCAGACTTTCGGGCGTGCCACCGTCGAGCGAGATGCCGATCGTCTTCATCGCCGCCGCGGCCCGACCGCGCACCTCTTCGGTCATGAACGCGACCTTGACCGCATCTCCCGCCTGCTGCGCCGCCGCCAGCTCGTCACGCAGCTCCAAGATCTCGACCAGAAATGTCGGCGGCGCCGAGACCTTGCGGGTCTTCGACATCTCGGCCGACTTTTCGCCGCCGCCGAGGGCGTATCCCGCCAGCTCCAGCAAATACTCCGCGCGGCGCAGTGGGTCCTTCACCGTCCGCCAGGCGTCGTTGATCTCGACGGTGCGGGCCAGCGCCGCCTTTCGCGCCCGTGGATCGGCCTTGGCGAACCGATCGGGGTGCAGCTGCCGCGACAGATCCTTGTAAGCCGCCTCGGCCGCACCGAGGTCGACCTCGAATTTTCGGGGCAGCCCGAGGACGGCGAACCGGTCGAGCCTCTCCTCGGGCCCGGCCTCGGACCCGGTCTCGGGCGGCAAGATCGCCTTGCAGGCCACGCAGAACGGCCCTCTGCCCCCCTCCTTCTCACACGACCAACAGATCACGAAGCCTCTTTGCGCGCAGTGAGGGCGCTAGAACTGGACGCTCTCGCCGCAGCCGCAGCTCCCCTTGACGTTGGGGTTCTCGAACTTGAACCCCCGTCCGACCATGGAGGTCGAATAACCGAGGGTGGAGCCATCCAGGTAGAGGAAGCTCTTGGGGTCGACGAACACGCGCACGGTGCCGTCCTCGAACGAGAGGACTTTGTCCTCCGGGCGCGGCTCACTGTCCGACCACTCGAACAGGTAAGAAAATCCGGTGCAGCCGCCGCCCCGGATCCCGACCCGCAACCCCTTGGGCGGCGTCGCGCGCTGCGTGGCCGCCTTCTTGATCTCGGCGACCGCTCGGTCGCTCACTCCGATGGCCATCTCGCGTCTCCTAGACCGCCTTGGCCGTCGCCGGCGTCGCGGCCGTCGTCGTCGCAGCTGGCCCGGTGGCGGCTTTGGCGGCGCGCTTGGCCTTGTAGTCGGCGATGGCGCCCTTGATGGCGTCCTCGGCCAGGACCGAGCAGTGGATCTTCACCGGCGGCAGGTTCAACTCTTCGACGATCTGGGTGTTCTTGATGTCCATCGCCTGATCGATGGTCATCCCCTTCACCCACTCGGTCGCCAGCGACGACGAGGCGATCGCCGAGCCGCAGCCGAACGTCTTGAACTTCGCGTCCTCGATGATCCCCGCCTCGCTGATCTTGAGCTGCAGCTTCATCACGTCGCCGCAGGCGGGCGCGCCGACCAGACCGGTCCCGACGCTGGGATCGTCCTTGTCGAAGCTCCCGACATTGCGCGGGTTCTCGTAGTGCTCGATGACTTTTTCGCTGTACGCCATGACTGTTTTTTCCTTCGTTCGAAAGGCGGGCCTAGTGCGCCGCCCATTGGATGCTTTTCAGATCGATCCCCTGCTGCGCCATTTCATAAAGGGGCGAGAGCTCACGCAGCTTGTTGACCTTGCCTACCACCAACTTGGTCACGTAATCGACCTCTTCCTCGGTGTTGAAGCGGCCGAGGCCGAAGCGAATCGAGGTGTGCGCCATCTCTTCCTCGACGCCCACCGCGCGGAGCACGTAGGACGGCTCCAGCGAGGCCGAGGTGCAGGCCGAACCCGACGAGACTGCCACGTCCTTCAGCCCCATCAGCATCGCCTCGCCCTCGACATAGGCAAAGCTGATGTTGAGGTTGCCCGGCAAGCGGTGCTCCATCGAGCCGTTCACGAAGGTGTCTGTCACCTGCGACTGAATCCCCTCGCGCAGGCGCTCGCGCAGCGCGAGGAGGCGCTTGCCCTCGCTGACCATCTCGGCGCTGCAGAGCTCCGCCGCCTTGCCGAAGCCGACGATGGACGGGACGTTCAGCGTCCCCGAACGCATCCCGCGCTCGTGCCCGCCGCCGTCGATCTGGGCGGTGATGCGGACGCGCGGCTTGCGGCGAACGTAAAGCGCGCCGATCCCCTTCGGTCCGTACATCTTGTGCGCCGACAGCGACGCCAGATCGACGCGGGCGGCGTTGACGTCGAACGGAATCTTCCCGACGCCCTGAACCGCGTCGACGTGAAACAGCGCGCCCCGTTCCTTGACGATCGCGCCCAGCTCCTCGATCGGGTTGACACAGCCGATCTCGTTGTTGGCGAGCATGATCGAGACCAGGATCGTCTTGTCGGTCATCGCCGCCCGCAGCGTGGCCGGGTTGACCCGTCCGTCCTGCTCGACCGGCAGGTAGGTGACCTCGAACCCGTCCTTCTCCAGCCGCTTGCAGGTGTCGAGGACCGCCTTGTGCTCGGTCTGCGCCGTGATGATGTGGTTGCCGCGGTCCCGGTTGAACTCGGCGGCCCCTTTGATCGCCAGGTTGTCGGACTCCGTGGCGCCCGAGGTCCAGACGATCTCCTTGCCGGAGGCGCCGATGAGCGCCCCGACCTGGTCGCGCGCGAGCTCGACCGCCTTCTCCGCCGTCCAGCCGAAGCTGTGCGAGCGGCTGGCGGCGTTGCCGAAGATCTCGGTGAAGTACGGCAACATCGCCTCGACCACGCGCGGATCGACCGGCGTGGTGGCGTGGTTGTCCATGTAGATCGGGAGCTTGAGCGTCATTTTGAGATTCCTTCGACCAGCAAGGGAGCGCGGCCGTCGTGGCCGTGGATATCACAGGTGCCGCACTCGGCCGGATTGTGGGTCGGCTCGCAGGAGCGGCAGCTGTCCATGTAGGCAAGCGTCTCGTTCAGGTCACCCACCAGCCGTTCGAGCCGCGCCAGCGTCTCTTTGGTCTCGCGCAGTTTGTCGGAGAAGACCTCGCGCACCCGGTTCATCGCCTTGGGCGCGGTGGCGGAACCCTCCCAATCCCGGAGGACTGCCTTGATTTCGGTCAGCGAAAATCCGAGGTCCTGCAGCTTCTGGATCCAGTCGACGCGCTTGAGGGCCTTGCTCGAGTAGAGCCGAAAGCCACCCTTCGAGCGGACAGCGGGCTCCAGAAGGCCAAGCTCTTCATAGAGATGGACCGCGCGGACCGTCTTGCCGGTCCGTTTCGCCAGCTCGCCAACCTTGACGAGCGAGAGGTTCTCCGCGGAGACCTCGCTTGAACCCTGACCCATACGTATGGGTTATATATCAGACTGCCCGGGTGACAAGGACCAACTTTCCGAAGGTCTCCCGCGACTCGAGCAGGCGATGCGCTGCGGCAATATCCTCGAGCGGCAGCACCCGATGGACGACCGGCCGCAACCGACCGGCCGCGACCAGGTCGAGCACCTCGAACAATCGACCCTTGCTGGCCATCGTCGAGCCGAGGATGCTGAGCTGCCGCCAAAAGAGATGGCGCAGGTTCAGGACCGGCTCGAACCCGGCCGTGGCGCCGCAGGTGACGATGCGCCCGCCTTTGGCGCAGGCGACCACCGACTTGGGGAAGGTGGCGGCGCCGACATGCTCGACCACGATGTCGACGCCGCGCCGGGCGGTCAGGCGCTTCACCTCGGCCACCAGCTCGGTCGTGGTGTGGTTGATCGTCTCGTCGGCGCCGAGGTCGCGCGCCGCCGCCAGCTTGGCGTCGGTCGACGCCGTGGCGATCACCCGCGCACCGTAGAGCTTGGCGATCTGAATGGCGGCCGTCCCGACGCCGGAGCCGGCCGCCAAGACCAGCACCGTCTCCCCCTGGCGAATCTGCGCCCGATCCACCAGCATCTGCCAGGCGGTCACGAACGAGATCGGCAGCGCCGCCAGCTGCGCGTCGTCGAGCGGGATCCGATCGCGCGGCGCCGGCACCAGGTTCTGGGCCGGCACCACCAGGTACTCGGCCTCGCCACCCCAGACCTGCTCGCCGAGCATCCGGTAGTCCGGGCAAAAATTGTCGCGCCCGCTCAAACAGGCGACGCAGCGGCCGCAGGAGAGCCCCGGATTGACCAGCACGCGATCTCCGACGGCGGCGCCTGCCCGCGCGGCGACCCCCGCGCCGAGCTCCGAGACCACGCCACAGACATCGCCCCCTGACACGTGCGGCAAGGCGACATGCAGCGCCGGAAGCCCCTGGCGCAGCCACAGATCGATGTGATTCAGCGCGGCGGCGGTGACCCGGATCTGCACTTCGCCGGGGCCGGGCGTAGGGACGGGGACGTCGCCCACCTCCATCACCTCGGGGCCGCCGTGCTGGCGGAAGAGCGCCGCGCGCATGGCTAGACGGACTTGAGCGCCGGGCGCGCGGCGGGCGCATCGGCGCGCCGGGCGGCGCGAACCACGTCGGCGATCGCCGCCAGAAAGACGTCGATCGTCCCGTCGGAGAGCTCGCCCATGTTCGCGATCTGGATGTAACGCTCCGAGAGCTCGCCCTTGGCGCGGTAGATGATGAACCCGCGCGCCTTCGCGCCGTCGTAGAGCGCGTCCACCGTCAAGCCGCCGGGGAGCCGCAACATCGAGATGGTGTGCGACTCGCGGCCGGTGTTGGTGAACGACTCGAACCCCAGATCGGCGAACACCCGCCGGATGCGCAGGCTCCGCTTGCGATAGACCTCGCGGCGCGCGGGGACGCCCCCCTGCTCGTTGAGCTCGTCGAGCGCGGTCTCCAGCGCGAAGAACGACGACACCGCAGGGGTGAATGGCGTCTGGCTCAGCTCGTCGAGGTAACGGCGGTGGCGCCTCAGATCCAGGTAGTAGACGCGGGGCGCGACGCCCGCGATGCGCGGCCAGACCTCGGGCGCGACGCAGAGAAACGAGACGCCGGACACCGAGTGCAGGCACTTGTTCGCCGACGAGTAGCAGATGTCGACGCCGTCGCGCACGACGTCGACGTCCTCCACGCCGAGCGCCGAGACCGCGTCGACGATCGACGTCACCCCGCGCGCGCGACAGAGACGTCCGATTTCGCCGACCGGGTTCATGATCCCGACCGAGGTCTCGTGCTGGATCATCGCCGCCGCCGCGATGTCGGGATCGCTCTCCAGCGCGCGCGCCACGTCGCGGACGTTCGGGAGTGTCCCCCAGGCGTACCGGAGCGTGACCCGCGGGATGCCATGCAGCGCCGCGATCTCGTCGAGCCGGTCGCCGAACGCGCCGTTGGCGATCACCAGGATCTTCTTCCCCGGCGGCACGACCGACGAAATCGCCATCTCCATCGCCGAGGTCCCGGAGCCGGTGATGAGCAGCATGTCGTGCGCCGGCGAAGCGCCGAACACCGGCCGCAGCTTCTCCTGCAGCCGCTCGACCACCGCCGAGTAGTCGGCGTCGCGATGACAGACGTCGTGGTGCACCAGCGCCGCCTTGACCCGCGCGGAGGTCATGACCGGGCCCGGGCTGAAGAGGACGTACCCGGGCTGATCCTTCTCGGCCAGCAGGCGCTCGATGAGCGCCAGGGTTCCGGCGGCGCCCGCGCCGTGCGATGCGGCAGCCTGCATCGTCGGGCGCGCCAGCTCGTCACCATAGACGCGCAGCAGCCATTCGGCGTGCAGCCGCATCGGCGGCGAATCGACGTCCTGCCAGAGCTTGGCGCCCACGTCGCGCGCCACGACCAGCCCTTCGTGCGCGGCCGCCGCCACGCCCTCGGTGAGCGACGGCCGGGGCAGCCGCTCCAGCGCGGCGCAGAGCGAGGGCGCCATGACGAAGAGACCGGCGCTCACCGCGTCGTAGAGCTCGAGCCCTTTGCCGATCTCCGCGACGCCCTCTCCGGTCAGCTTCACCTTCGTCGCGTCGTCGATGTCGAACACGCGCGGCAGATCGCCATCGACGGCCAGGACGGTCGGCCCCCCGGCGGCCGGCAGCGCGCAGAGCTCGCGCAAGAGGGCCGGGGCGGCGATCTGGTCGGCCATCACCAGCAGCGTCCGTTCGGTGACGAACGCGCGCGCCGCCAGGACCGACAGCCCGTTCGGCCCGTCCCACTCGGGGTTCTCGAAAAAGATGATGCGTCGCTTGAGGGCGGCTCCGAGTCGCGCCGACCCAGCGAGGTGCCGCCGGATGGCCCCGCCGTTGTAGCCGACGGTGAGGCCAATCTTCTGGATGCCGACCGCCTCGAGGAGCCCCAGCGTCCGCTCGAGCAGACTGGAGCCGCCGACCGCGGCGAGGCAGTTCGGCACACCGTCCTCGCCGATCGGAATGCCCTTGCCGGCGGCCAGAATGAGCGCGCGCGTGATCATGCGGCGAGGTAGAGCAAGGCGCGATCCACGTCGAATAGCTTAGTCAGAGGCGGGTCGAACGTCACTTTCCAATATCGATCGTCGCCTCCGGGCGAACCACAACCAGGTCTGCACCGTTCCGGCGCGACCGTTAGTTTTTGCGTTGGCGGCTGCCGGTCACTGCGGCGAAGGCATGCGGCATCTGACGCAGCGGTTCGGCGCGGAAGGTCAGCAGGTAGACGGAGTTCTCCGTCTCGACGTAGATCTGGTCCCCCCCTGCGTCGCCGAGCACCCGCCGCACCGGGGTGGTGACCATCCGGTGGCCGTTGGGATCGCGGAAAATGACCATCCCGCGTCCCACACTGGGGTAGCTGATGAGGTAGCCAGCGTAGGTCCGCCCGATGCCGAGGGACGCGCGCTCCCGGCCGTGATCGCGGATTTTTCTAGCGGTGACGCTGACCACGAGAGAACCCAGTTAGAAGGTTACCACAAACGGTGGAGAATCGACGCCCGCCCGGTGGCCATTCGGCGACGCCCGCGGCCCCCTCGAGGGACCGCCTGTTGGGGTTCTCCGGGCCTCGGCGGCTATTGGCCTCAGGCGCCACCCATGGCCCTGTGCCCCCATGGGCCCGGCCCTGTCGCACCTATTGGCCGCTGTGGCTTCTCCCGTGGCGCCCAGGCTTGGCCGCTTCTCCAGCGGCCGTCCTGTGTCGTCCTGTATAATGGCGCGTTCCCAATGGAAACCGCGAGACCGCGCCCGCGCGCTGGGAACCTGACGGCGGCGCTCGTCGTGGTGGCGCTGCTCGAGCTCTGGTTCAATCGGCTGGCAGGGCGGCTGTTCTTCCCACGCGCGACGCTGTCGCTCGGGGGGGGCTCGCGCGCCGGCACCTTTCTCGCCACCTCTGGCCCCTTTCTTTTCCAACTGACGGCCGTGCTCGGGCTGGTGGTCCTGGTCGCCTCGTTTGTAGGGCTGTTGCGACGCGGCGAGCTCTATCCGCGCGGGATGCGGTTTTCGGTCGCCGTGATGGCCGCCGTCTTCGCGGTCCTCTCGGCGCAGGCGCTCCTGCGCGGGCAGCTGGCGCCGCGGTACTTTCTCTATCTCGAGACCAGCTTCGGGTTTCTGTCGCTGCTCACCGCCATCGCGTTCGCCTGCTCGCGGACGCTGCCGCGGGTGAGGGTCGGCGTGGTGCTGTTGTCGCTGCCCGGCCTCCTGCACGCGGCCGCCATCCTGGGCATGGGATGGGGACAGGGGAGCGATTCGGCGACGCTGCTCGCCGGCGCCGGCGAGGCGGCGTTGATCGCGGCTGGCGTGGGCGCGCCGTTTCTCTTGCCGCCGCGGCCCCGCCGCGAACGTCACTGGCGGTTGCCGCTGGTGGTGGCCACGTCGCTGGCGACGCTGTTCGTGGTCGGCCTCTCGACCCGCTTCGATCTGATCCAGGCGAGCGCCCTTTATGGCCTGCGGATGGAGCTCCCTCCGCTCGGATCGATCGCCGGCGTGGCCTATGTGATGGCGCTCTTCGGATGGTCGTACGCGACGGTCGAATTGATCGCCGACAAAGGGGGGATGCGCCTTTGTGGCTACGGCCTCGGCCTCCTGGCGCTGGGGGGATACGACGCCGGCTCGCCGGTCGAGCTGACCCTGTCGCTGCTGGGGCTGGTGGCCGTATCGGTCGGCGGGCTGCGCGCGGCACCTTACGCCGATCGCAATCGGCCGAGTGTCACCTCGACCGATTGGCGCGCCTTCATCGGTCGCCTGGCGACGGCGCTGGGCGACGGGAGCGAGCCGGACGGGACACCACCCGAGGCCGTGATCGCCGAGGAAGACGAGCTCGAGGTGAGCCGGATCCAGACCCACCGCCGCGGCTACCCGCTGGTGGTCAAGCTGCTGCGCCGGCGCGGCACCCTGGTCGAGCTGGACGCCTCGGTGGGACGGGTCGGTCGTGAGCTGCCCGACGCCAGCATCGAACGTCACCGTCGTTGGCTGGCCCGCAGCCCCGAGCACCGGTTGAAGCTCACCCGAACGAAGACCGGCGACGTCGCGTTCGATCAGAAGTTCAGCGTTCACGGCGCGGCGCCGCTCGGGGACGCGGAGCTGCGCCACCGGATCGCGCGCCAGCAGGGGGACGGCGTTCTCACGCTCTGGAGCGGCAGCGCGGCCCGTTATCTACTGACGCACCCGTCGTCGACCGCCGAGGCGCCGCCCGCGTTTGCCGGCGAGGTCGGGGGAACCGCACCGGTCGAGGGGGTGGTCTCGATCGTCGACACGATGGCCGACTTGCTCGAAGCCTCGTTGCCGGCCGCGAGCTGACGGCCGCGCGCCGTTTATGGCGGCTCGGTCGGCGCAGGCGCCGGAGACGGCGTCTCCGTGCGTGACGGCGCCGGTGCCTGACTCTCGAGGTCGCGAATCTGCCGCCGCGCCGCCGGCGCGTCGGAACCACCCGGGGAGGCCTCGAGGTATCGCTTGTAGGCGGCGATCGCCTGCACTGGTTCTCCCTCGAGACGATAGGCCTCGCCGAGGCCGAACAGCGCCGGCGAGAACGACGGCGCCCCCGAGAGCGCCCGCTTGAAGGTGTCGATCGCGGCGAGCGGCTTCTGCTTGTCGAGCAGCACGTACGCCGACCCGGTGACGGCGGCGACCCCGTTGGGCTGCAGCCTGAGCGCCTCCTCGTAAAGCTTCTGCGCCTTGGCTGTTTGGCCGTTCTCGATCGCGTGGTCCGCCTCTTTGATGAGGTGGTCGTAGTCCCTCGGGCGCGCGTCGCCACCGGCAGCCAGGTCGCGGGACGGTGGGCGCGCAGAGGCCGGCTCTTGGGAAGGCGGCGCCGCAGGGACCGCCGGGGGCGGGGCGGCGGCGACCGGAGCTCCCCGTGGCGAAGCTGGCGCCGGGGCCGGGGGCGGTGAAGCAGGGGCAGCAGCCGCCGACGGCGCTGAAGTGGGGGCCGGCGCCGGTGGCGGGACAGGTGCCGGTGGCACGGCCGCCACCGGCGGCGCACTCGGCGGGGAGGCCGCGCTCGGCGAGGAGGCCGGCCCGATCCCCGGCAGGTGAAGCCCGGCCGTTCCCCGGAAGCCCAGGTAGGCGGCGAGCCCCACGAACACGACGACCAGACCGATGAGCACCTTTCGGCCGGGGTGACGGGCGCCGAGCCCGGCCATCGCCAGATCGTCATCGGTCGAGAAGTCGTTATTGAAGGACGTGCTGCTGACGGCCGGGCGGCGCGTGTTTCCGCCGGTGAGAACGTCGTCATCGTCGAGATCGGCCGAGACGTAGGGACGCGACGATGCCGAGGCACGCGGTGTCTCCGGCCGCGTCGGGCGCGCGCCCCGGGCGGCCGCGGCCGCGCGATCGGCTTGCGCGACCACATCGAAGAACGGCCGCAGCTCGTCGACGTCACCGAGCCGCCGCCAGGAACCGCCGGGAGGGCAGACGCGATCGGCGCGCGTCACCCGCCGCTCGACCACCCACTTCTGCAACGTCTGCGAATCTCGAAACCGGTGAGTCTTCCCCTCTTCCGTGGTCAGCATCCAGGACGGCGTTGGGGTCGCCGATCTGTCGGCCTGCGGAATCGGCGCCGGGGTCCCGGCCGATTTGCCGCGCCCGACGACGAAGGTGTGCCCGCAGGTCGTGCACTGAACGGAGGCGCCACTGTCCGCAACGCTCGCGTCATCGAGCTCGTATTCGGTCTGACAGCGATCGCAGCGTACGTCCATTTATCCCGAGACCCTATGGGCGCGGCTTCGAAAACATACCACGCCCGCGGACGACGATTGACTTCGCGGAACGGGTGCTCGCGGTCATAGACTTTCTGGGAAGAGCGCATACAGCTGGGCCGGCGGCGGCGCGTAGGGCCCCGCGACCATCAGGTTGCCGAGGTGGTCGACGCGGAAGCCGCGAGCGAACGACCGCAGCAGGACCGAGGGCGCCGCCGCCGAGGCGCGGATGACCGCGGCCCGACCCGGGAGGGCCAAGGCAACACCGTCGACCAGGTCGGCCATGATCTCGGCCGATTCGGCGACACCCGGCCCGATGACCACCCGGGCGGGGAGGGGACGGTAGAAGAGATAGCCCGAGAGCTTGCCTGCGTTGCCGATGATGCCCGCACCGCCCGCCTCGCCGGTGGCAACAAACCCGCTGCCGGTCGACGCCAGGAGGGCAAGGTCGCGGCGCCGGTCGGCGACCGTGCGAGCCCGATCGTATCGCTCGATCGCCGGCAGGTCGTCCGGGCGCAACGCGCGCACCGCTGGGGGTGCCACCGAGGGGGGAATCAGTTTTTCGGCGAGCAGATAGGGCGCCACGTCGGCGACCGCATAACCGAGCCGCGCGTAGAGACCGAACGAATCGGGATTGAAGCTGTCTTGGAACAGCCGCAGGCTGCTCGACTGCGCGGCGACCCGTCCGATCTCCGCCATCAGCGCGCGGGCCACGCCGGCGGGCGCGCCGGGGCGCGCGGCGAGCGGGCCGATGCTGGTGACCACGCCGCGCGGATGCGCGAAGCCGACCCCGACGGCCTCGTTCCCCGACCAAGCCACGACGCACCCCTCGGGATCGAGATCCAGGTAGGCCCGACAGAGCCACGCCGCGCTGTCGCGGGTGGGGAACGGCGGCACGTGGCCGCGCTGACGATAGACGGCGCCGAACGCGTCGAACAGGATCTCCGCTCCCGCGTCGACGTCGGATCTCTCCATGCGGGCGACCTGGATCATGACGGGACCGAGCCGAGTATCCGCGCCTTCCGCACGTTGCGCACCTTCGCGCCGCGGCTAGGGGAAACGCGCCTGGACGCCGACGCCACCGTCCACCTCGAAGCGCAGCCAACGGACGAACCCCAGTGTCTCGCCGAACTGCAGATAGAATCCCAAATTGCGCATCACCTCCAACATGAAGCCGTTCGCGTTGCGCACACCGAAGTCGTAGTCTTTCACGCCCGGCACGTGCTGCGGGTTGAGATCGTAGACGCCTTGGAACGTGGCGAAAAACTTGGTCGGCAGGTCGGCGTCCACCCAGTAACGGATGCCAGGAGCGACCGCGAACTGGTGCGACCCGTTGAAGTCGGCGGCCACGCCGAAGCGCAGGTCGACGATGACGTCCCAGTGGCGCGCGAATCCGAACGACGGCTGCACATCCACGAAGAAAGGCAGCCAGCCGGTGCAGACCCGGTTGGTCCCCTGTCCGCAGGGAACGCCGTCCTTGTAGGGCGCGATGATGCGATAGCCCGAGCCCGGCATCAGCGACACCCCGAACTGGTCCTTGTGGAAGAGCGAGGGGGGCGCGATCCGCGGGAACCTCTTCTTCGGATCGGGCGCGCTGGCCTCGTCGGAGCTGGTCGCGGCCGAGCTGGTCGCAGCCGAGCTGCTGGTGGCCGAGCCGGTCGCGGTGGCGCTCGCGGCCGGCGCCGCGTCGGCGATCCCGGCGGTGTCGGCCGTATCGGTGGCGGCGAGCGCCGCCCCTCCCATCGACACACAGAGGAGTACCGCGAACAGGGGCCGCGCTCGCATGGACGATGCAGTGTAGTGCAAACTTACGCCCGGGCGAAGTGGGAGACCGAGACCGCCACGAAGACCACGACGGAGACTGCGACGAAGACGGCTGACCGGTGAGCATGAGAACCACACACCCGACGCGGCGCCAGCTCCTGGCCGCGGCAGTCGGCGCGCCCGCGCTGCTCGCGATGTTGCGCGCCCGCGCCGCGTGGGCCATCGGCGACCGCTCGCTGTTTCGGTTCGCGCGACTCTCGTTGCCGGGGCTGCCCGATCCGCGACCGACCGCGCTCAAGCGCCTCAGCTGGGAGATCGTCCGCCGCACCAGCGTCCAGACCGCCTCCGATCCGATCGAGCTGCGGCTGTCGGATCCCAATCTGTTTCGCTACCCGTTCCTGGTGCTGTCGGGCGATCGCGGGTTCGCGCTCCCGCCGGAGAGCGACGTCGCGCGCCTGCGCCGTTACATCACCTACGGCGGCTTTCTGTTGATCGACTCGTGCGAAGGGCGCGCGGGGGGCAGCTTCGACGAGTCGGTGCGGCGTCTCCTGGCCCAGACCCTGCCGGGCGAGCTGCCGATCCGGATCCCCGAGACGCACGTCCTCTGGAAGTCGTTCTACGTTCTGCACAGCGCACCGGGGCGGATCATCGCCGCGCCCTACCTGGAAGGGGTCGAGCGCGATCGCCGCCTGGCGGTGGTCTACACGCAGAACGATCTCGGCGGCGCCTGGGCGCGCGACGGGTTCGGCCGCTGGGAGCACGAGGTGGTCCCGGGCGGCGACGACCAGCGGGAGGAGGCCTTCCGCGTCGGCGTCAACCTGGTGCTGTACGCGCTCTGCCTCGACTACAAGACCGAGCAGGCGCACATCGATTACATCCTTCGTACGCGCAGATTCGCCAGATGAGGCCACGGCGATGAACGCGCTCTTTCACCTGCCCGGCGGGTTCAACGACTGGCGGCTGGGCCTGGGCGCTGCCGGCCACTACGGGCGGGGCGGCGTCGCGCTCCTGGTGGCGGCGGCCGTCGTCGCGGTGGCGCTCTCGGCGCTGGCGCTCAACGACGAGCGGCCGGCGCGCCGCCTCTTGCTGCTCGTCCTGCGCACCGCCGGCGTGCTCGCCTGTCTGCTGACGGCGCTGGAGCCGACGGTGGAGCTGCGACAGGTGACCCGCGTTCCGAACCGCGTGGCCGTCCTGGTGGACACCTCGCGCTCGATGGAGGTCCGGCCTCCCGACGGCGGCCCGTCGCGCGCCGAGCGGGCGGCGGCCCTGCTCGATCGGGCCGCGCCCGAGCTGGCGGCCGTGCAACGCGACGGCCACGATATCGATCTCTACGGCTTCGGCGAGAACGTGTCGCCGGCCACCTCGGCCTCGCTGCACGAGCCGCCCACGGCTGACGCCACCCGCATCGGCGAGGCGCTGGGGGAGCTGCGCGCGCGCTACGCCGGGCGTGATCTGGGCGCGGTGGTGCTGATCTCCGACGGCGTCGACACCGGACGCGTCGGAGAAGGGCCGCTCGACGCCACGACCCGAACTGCGATCGACGCGCTCGGGGCGCCGATCCACACCGTCGGCCTGGGGGAGAAATCGCTGCGCGATCTCTCGATCGCCGCCGTGCTGGCCGACCAGCTCGCCTTCGTGCGCACGCCGGTCACCATCGAGGCGGTCGTCCGGCAGACCGGCCTGCCCGATCGCCAGGTCGAGGTGACGCTGGAGCGCGACGGCCGCCCGGTCGCCAGCCGCGGGGTGATCCTGCGCGGCGATCGCTCGGAGGAGAAGGTCTCGTTCGACTGGCTCCCCGATCACCCGGGCAACTTCGTCTTCCGGATCTCGACGCCCGTCCTGACCGGCGAGGCGCTCAGCAGCAACAACCAGCAGTCGTTCACGCTGAAGGTAATCCGGGATCGCGTCCGCATCCTGCACCTGGCCGGGCGACCCTCGTGGGACGAGCGCTTCTTGCGCTCGATGCTGCGCCGCGATCCCAACGTCGATCTGGTGTCGTTCTTCATCTTGCGCACCGAGACCGACGAACAGCCCTGGAACCACGACGATCTGTCGTTGATCCCGTTCCCCACCTTCGAGATCTTCGAGGAGCAGCTCCGCTCATTCGACCTGGTGATCTTCCAGAACTTCAATTACGCCCCGTATGGCGTCGAGCCGTTTCTCCCCAACGTGCGCGACTACGTCGAGGAGGGGGGCGCCATCGCCATGATCGGCGGCGACCTGTCGTTCGCCAGCGGAGGCTACGGTCTCACCGCGCTGCGTGACGTGCTGCCTGTCGATCTGCCGCCAGTGCCACCCACCCTCGAGGGGGAGAGTGACACGAGCCTGACCGTCGATCTTTTCAAGCCGCGCCTGACCCCAGAAGGTGAGACGCACCCGGTCACTTCGCTGCTGCTCGACGCACACGAAAACGAAGCGCGCTGGGCAAAGTTGCCGCCGCTCGAGGGGATCAACCGGGTGCCGCGCGCCAAACCGAATGCCGCCACGCTGCTGGCCCACCCGACGCTCAAGGGCGCCGACGGCAAGCCGGCGCCGGTCCTCGTGACGAGCGACGCCGGCAAAGGGCGGGCGCTCGCGCTCTTGACCGACTCCGTGTGGCACTGGGGATTCCCGGCGGCCGGTGAGGGGGACGACGGCCGCGCGTTCCAGCGGTTTTGGGAGAACGCCATCCGCTGGCTGGTGCGAGATCCGGCGCTCACGCTGCTGCACATCGACCTCGAACGGCAGGAGTACCGCCGCAACCAGCCGATCTCCGCGCGGATCCGGGCCGCGCACGCCGATTACACGCCGGCGGCGAACGCCGAGGTGACCCTGGAGGTCGCCGGCGCTGGCGGCGAGGCGGGCGCCAAGCCGCTCCGCAGCCTGCGCGCCACCACCGACGGCGAAGGGGAGGCCCAGGCCGAGATCGGCGTGCTTCCACCCGGCGCCTACCGGCTGACCGGGCGCGCGACGATCGACGGACGCGCGGTCGCGCAGGACGAGACCTTCGTGGTGCGTGCGGGCGGGCCCGAGCTGGACGACGTGGCGGCCCGAGATCGTGTGCTGCGGGAGCTGGCCCAGGCGAGCGGCGGCGACTACCGGTACGAGGAGCTGCCCCGCCTGACGGTCCGCCCCTCGCGCGACGTCCACATCGGGCGCCAGCAAACGGTCGAGATCTGGTCGCGCCCGCTGTTGCTCCTGCTCGGTCTCGCGCTCCTGACGCTCGAGTGGACACTCCGCCGACGCTCAGGCCACGCCTAGCGCGCGGAGGACGGTTATTGCCGATCGGCCAGAGCGCCCGGGACGACGCGGCGCCGCCCGCGCGGGCGGCGGGCGCGGCCGACGAACAGCATCAATATCCCCAGCGACGGAATCAGCCCCGCGGCGCCGAACGCGCCGGAGGCCATGGTGCAGCCGGCGTTCCCCACCATCGCTGCCGACGGGTCGACCTGGCCTGCCGAAGGAGCGAAGACGGCGAGAGTGGAGACGGTGGTGTGCCCGACGCCGTCGGTGGCCGAGACGGTGATCGTCTGGTTGCCGTCGATCCCCGTGAGATCCCACTCGTAGGGTCCTTTGCTGGCCGTCGCCGACAGCCCCTGCGGCTCGACGCTGATCGTGACGTTCGCCAGGTCGCAATCGTCGCTGGCATCCACATTGACCGAAAAATCGTGTCCCATCCGCTCGTTCGCGCTGGGCGTCAGGAACTTCACGCTGGGAGCCGTCGTATCGTTGATGCAGCCAAACGCCGACGGCTTGGGCCCGCCGCCCCAGGCGCCCAGGCCAGCCAGCATCATCTGGTACGAGTTCTGGGTCTGCCGATCGCACCGATCGGCGGTGACAGCCACTGCCTGATTCTCGAACCCGTCGCAGTTCTGGCAGATGTACGGGTACATGATGTCGTTGTTGTCCGAGACGTGCTCGAGGCCCACCAGATGCGCCTGCTCCTGCGCGATGATCACCGCCGTGTCGTGCGCGTTGGCGCCGCCGTCGAGCGTGTAGGCGACGCCGCCGTGAAGGTCCTGGCAGAGGAACGGCGCTATCCCGGCCACGGAGCTGTCGACGTTGCACCAGGCGCCGCCGCCGGACGAAACCACCTCGGTGTAAAAGCTGCCGCTGGTCGGCCGGGTCAGCGTGAAGATCACGTTGAAGTCGGCGTACCAGCGGTCGAGGTAGGCCTGCACCTGCTGCTGGCAATCGAGCAGCGTCTTTCCGAACGTGCACTCGAACTTCGGTGCCAGGCCGCTGCAGGCGTCGTAGTTGGTTGCGGGCAGCGGCGTCTTGCCGTCGGCATAGACGAGGTAGATGACCTTGGGTGCCGGCGCACCGCTGTTGTCGCTGGCCACGTCGGCCGGCGTCTCCAGAGCCACCCCGACCGGGGCCTTGACCGTCGCCAGATCGCTCTGCAGCGAGGAGGCGGCGCGCGTTGCGGCCGGTTCGTCCGAAACGTCGCCACCGCAACCGCCGGCCGACGACGCGAGTGCGAGAGCGAGGACCAGCCCGCTCACCACCTTCGTCGAACGTGCAGCCATCGCGAACACGACTACCCCTCCGCGGACGCGCCGCAGCTCGACACACCTCGCTTGCACCACGCTAGCGATACAGGTCGACCTGTGGCAGGGTCTCAGCTCTGTACATCGGCCGGATTGGCCCGCACTTTATAGTCCCGCGTACAGGTTTTTTTTCCTCAGACGACCTCCCTCACCCACATGGTCCTCGCCGAAACATTCGTCAACGAGCTTGACGCCAAGAACCAGCCTTCGATCCAGCGAGTGATCGCAGCGCTGAACGACGGGCTCGGCAAGGAAGGGGTCGAAGTCGCGGACACCCTGCGCATGGCGCTGAAGGCGGCGATCGAGCTGGCCGAGGTCGCGGCGCTGTGGGTGACCGACTGCAACGACCTCGAGATGAAGCTCTCGCTCGCCGAGCAGTGCGGTGACGGAGCGCGCCAATGCCGGCGGCTCTCGGCACGGCTGGTGGAGCTGGGTGTGGTGGACTACGACCCTCGCAACGGCGGGTATTCCAAGCTGTTCGCCTTCCTGCGATCGCTGCAGACCCCCGAAGAGCGCTCGTCGGCGGGCTACGTCACCGGCAAGGCGCTGTCGATGGCGCGTCTCGCGGCGCTCAGCGCCTTTTGCACCCAGAAGGGGGACGCGGAGAGCGCCCGGCTGCTCGGCGCAGAGATCGCCGAAGAGGAGCGGCGCTACTACGAAGAGGGGCGACGCCTCCTGGTGGGGGCCACCGCCACCGAGGAGAGCCAGGCGCGCGCGCGCCGCGCCGCGTACCGGACCCTCGAGCTGGCCGGCGAGACCGTCGAACCTCTGGCGCTGCGCAAGACGCTCGGCAAGCGCCGCTGAGATCGGGCCCCCTCGGGGTCCGGGACCCGCGATGAGGCGCGCGCCAAGAAGCTGTCGCCGACAGGTTGTCGCTTTGCCTTACGCGATCTCGCGCGTCCGAGACGCTATAGTCGAATCTGTATGTCGACAGAGGCTCCGCCGGCCGGGCCGGTGACGTTCGGCCGCTACACGCTGCTCGAACGGCTGGCGGTGGGCGGAATGGCCGAGGTCTTCCGCGCGAAGATCTCGTCCTCGCATGGCTTCCAGAAGATCCTGGTCGTGAAGCGGATCCTGCCGCACCTGGCGGCCGACCCCGGCTTCGTCGCGATGTTCATCGACGAGGCCAAGCTGACCGCGCAGCTGACCCACCCGAAGATCGTTCAGATCCTCGATTTCGGTGAGGTCAACGGCCACTACTTCACGGCGCTCGAGTTCATCGACGGGTTCGACGCGCTCGGCCTCTTGCGCATCGCCGCCCAAAAGAGAACACGGATCCCGACCCAGCTGGCGGTCTTCATCATCGACGAGATCCTGGAGGCGCTCGACTACGCCCACAACGCGCGCGACATGGAGGGCAAGCCGATGCAGATCGTTCACCGCGACATCTCGCCGTCGAACATCTTCATCTCCAAGCGCGGCGACGTGAAGCTGGGCGACTTCGGAATCGCGCACGCGAAGCGCCGCGAATCGAAGACGCAGGCGGGGACGCTGAAGGGGAAGTACGGCTACATGTCTCCCGAGCAGGTGGTCGGCCGCCCGATCGACAACCGCAGCGATCTGTTCGCGGTCGGTGTCGTGCTGGCCGAGCTGCTCACGGGACGACGCCTATTTTCCGCGCCCGCCGATCTCGACGTGCTGCTGAAGGTGCGCGACGTCCATCTCGACCGGCTCGACAAGTACGGCAAAGAAATCCCCCCCGCTCTCGATCGAATCGTCCGCAGGGCCCTGAAGAAAGACCCGGCGGAGCGACCTCAGACCGCGGCCGAGCTGCACGACGAGCTGGCCGACTACCTCTACGCCGCCGGGCAGCGGGTGGGACCGAACGACCTGCGCGCCTTCAGCGGAACTTTGCTCGATGCCGATCCGGAGACGGCGGCGCAGCTGCTGCAGTCCGCGCGCCGTGCCGACAAGGCGCGCCCAGAGGACGAGGCCGCGCCTCCCGCGGGCGCGCCAGCTGCAGGAAAGCCCGGTGCCCCAGCCGCCAGCGAGACGACGGACCAGGGGGCAGGCGACGACCGTGCGCCCGCCGTGACCGCCGCCATGCCGCCCGAACAGGTCAAGAGTGTCACCACGAACCCGGCGGCCCGTCCCGACGGCGCGGTGCCGTCGGCCGCCGTCGACGAGCCCTGGCAGGAGCACGAGGCCGAGCACTCCTCGGCGCGCCGCTTCACGCCGGTGTCGCATCCGGGCGATGCGGCGGGCTCGCGTGGTCGGACCGGGATCCGGGCCGGACACACCAAGAGCGACGTCGGGCGGTTTGTCTCGGCGGCGCCGAAGCGCCCCCCGGACAGCGCGGGGGAGATCAGCGTGATCACCCCGATGCGATTCTTCTGCGGCCTGGCGCTGGCCAACGAGACGGGCCTGCTGCACTTCGCGCTTCGCGGCGCGGAGAAGGAGATCTTTCTGGTGGGGGGCGCGCCCGAGTCGGTCAGCTCCAGCGACGGAGGTGAGCGCTTCGGCGAATATCTGGTCGGACGCGGCGTTCTCGGACCCGCCGACCTGGAGCTCGCGCTCAGCATGCTGCCGCACTACAACGGCAAGCTGGGGGACACCTTCGTTGCGCTCGGGATGCTCCGTCCGCTCGACGTATTTCGCCTGCTCTCCGAGCAGGTGCGGGATCGGGTGATCGACGTGTTCGCCTGGACCGAGGGGACCTTCGCCTTCTACCGCGGCGTCACCAACCGTCAGGAGAGCTTCCCGCTCGGCCTCGACACGTTCGAGATCCTGGGGGCCGGCGTGGTGAGCATGCCGGCCGCGCTGCTCGAACGGCGCTTCGAGCCGATCGGCGACCTCCGTCCCGTCCCCAGCGGCCGCGGGCGGGTCGATCCGGAGGCGTTCAAGATCGGGCCGACGCCGCGCGAAGTTCTAGACATGCTCGACGGCGAGCGGAGCGTGCGCGCCTGGCTCCATCAATTCGGCGACCCGGACGAGCGCCTCACCTTCCTGCGCGCGCTCTACCTCCTCGTCGAAACTGACCTGGCCGAGCTCGATTGATCGACCCGGCGGGTCGCGTCAGCGGGTCGTGGTCACGGCCTTGAGCGCGGCCTCGATCTGACGGCGGACGGCCGCGTCGGTCTCGAGGGTCAGGCGGGCGCGCAGCGGCCCCTCGGCCTCGCGCGAGCGCGACAGCCCCAGGGCGGCCGCAGCGTCGAGACGCACCTCAGCGTCGCTGTGGTCGAGCAGCGGCCCCAGGACCTCCACCACGCGCGCCCCGCCCTGCCAGCCGAGCGACGCCGCGGCCCGACGCAGAAGGACGCGATCGACGGGCGTGCTGGAGGGGGTCTTCTCGATGATGAAGTTCTCGAGAAAGGCGTGCACCCGCGACGTCCGGGCGTAGGCCAGCGCCGACAGCGCCCGCGCTCGCACGGTCTCCGACGCGGCGCGATCGGCGGCCACCGTCGTCAGGATGCCGTCGGCGGTGGCGGCCCAGTGCTGCAGCTCCCCCGGAGCGCCTCCCTTCGCAAGCGCCGACTCCACCTCGGCGCGCGTCGGCGCCTTCGCATGATCGTTCGATGGCGCGCCGGCGTCGGCGGCCACCAATCCAGCGAGCAAAACCGTGATGTGTATAATCGCGCCCGCCATTGCCCAGAGGAGATAATTGCATGGCCTACCGTCCCCGCGCCTGCCTGATCGTTCTCGGCCTCCTCGTCGCGCTCTGCCGCCCGGCAGCCGCCGCGAAGGCGGCGACCGCGGACGACGAAACCACCGGCGCCCCGGGCGCCGCCTCGCAGACGCCCGCCCCGCCGCCCGTCGACCTCGGCGAGGAGATGACCCCGGTGCGTCCGGCCGATCTCGCCTACGGCGTCGCGGCCCAGCTGCGGTGGGTCTCCATTCCGGGCTGGCTGCTGAACGCCTTCACCAAGAAGAACGTTCCCCTGTCGTCATGGGGCACTGGGCTCTCGGTCTTTCGGCGCAAGGGCAACTTCGACATCGCGCTCTCGTTCAACTACCAGAACATGTCGCCTCCCGACGGGAACTGGCTGGGGAGCAGCAACAACGCCATGACCGACGTCAGCCTTCTTCAGTTCCAGAGCTTCGTCATGTACGGCTTCGACTTCTCGTTCCTCTGGCACAACTACTTCACCAACTGGTTCGGCATCCACTACGGAGCGGGCGTGGGGATCGGAATCCTGGGCGGCCACATCGAGCGCACCAAGAATCTGGCGGGTTGCACGGACGCCAACGCCGGCGACACCAGCATGTGCAAGCCGGGGCCGAACAGCATGACCGCCGGGCTGGCCGACGTGCCGCCGGCCGTCCCGATCTTCAACGCCCAGCTCGGCGTCGACTTTCGCGTCCCCAAGTTGCGCGGCTGGGAAGCACGCCTCGAAGGCGGCTTCTACGACGCCTTCTATCTCGGCGGGGGCGTCGGGTACACGTTCTAGCGACGCTCGGGACCCCGAAAAAGTCGCTCGATCCCTCCAACGAC